>Ga0172379_10000549_pt1 | contig 92575 bp, 124 predicted proteins | sample GrowelOW334metaG_FD_119756 | JGI IMG/M metagenome (GOLD analysis project Ga0172379, IMG submission 119756) | Groundwater microbial communities from an aquifer near a municipal landfill in Southern Ontario, Canada - Groundwater well OW334 metaG | ecosystem: Environmental > Aquatic > Deep...
TAAAAAACCAATAAAATTTCAAAACAACTAATTTTTTAAACTCAAATATTATAATACTGGCATGGTTGAAAATACTTACAGAACAAAACTTGTTGAGTACATCAAAAAAAATTTGAAAAAAGGTTATCCTACTGACACTTTGAAAATTGCTTTGATAAATCAAGGTTACTCAAGAACAATAATTGATGAGGCAGTTCAGCAAGCGATGAGGGAAATGGCAAGAGAAGCTCCAATTATGAAAGAAAAACCAGAGATAGAACATGAGATTATCGTCGAAGAACCAGAAGTTGAAAAAAAATCATTCTGGAAAAAAATTGCAGGATTTTTTAAGAAATAAAATTGTCATTTTTTAAAGGTTATAAGAATATTTAATTATAAGATTACTTTTTGATTAATGGACAAAGAGAACTTAGCTCTTTTTCTTGGAATGCTTTCTGGTGACGGATATTTGGGCATAAGGACAAAAAAAGCAGGTTACAAAAGTTTCTCCGTTGAGTTTTGTAACACTAATTTAGAGTTAGTTAAATTATTTGATGAATTATTATACAAACTATTTAATGTAAAAGGAAATTTTTATTCTCGGGTAAGAGAAAATAGGAAGAGGATTTATGATTTTAGAACTTATTCTAAATTGATTTTTAATTATATTTCTTTTTTAGGATTCCCGATTGGTATTAAAAGAGACAGTTTAAAAGTGCTTCCAATTATTTGGGATGGAACCATTAAAGAAAAAGTGTTATTTATTAAAGGGTTTTTAATCACTGATGGGCACATTAAGAAAAGTGGAGCAATCTTATTCCATTCTGGAAGTAAATTATTCTTGGAAGATTTATCCCAGTTAATTTATGAACTAATAGGTGTTAAAAGGGAAATAAAAGAATATCTTCAAAAGGGTAAATTTTATTCATACCAGTTAAATTTAAATAAAGGAGAATCTCAAAAAATATTGTCTATGCCTCCGTCGCATAATGGTATTGCATCGGTCTTGAGCTTTTGAAATTATAGATTATAATATTCATTAAAACAAGCAAACCGAGCCTTTACGGCTTCCAGGTTCGATTCCTGGCGGAGGCGTTTCCTTTTGCCCTAGGCAAAATAATTCTGCAAGAATTCTTAATAAAAACTAATTTAGATTTTTCTAAAGTTCGATTTAATACTTTCCCCACTTAATCATTTTCCATATTCTTTCATGAGCAAAAAAGATTAAGATTTTTACAGCACTTAATCCAATGCTGAATCTTAAGGACAATTCTAAATCTCCATAAACAAGATAAACTGCAAAAAAAGTTACAATCAGAGAAATAGTTTCCCAAACAATCCCCTTAAGCAAACTTCTTTGCAATGTTGATGCCATATTTATTACAGGGAAATTAGATATATAAATTATGTTCCTTCCATCACCCTTAAAACCCTCTCATCTGGAGAAAGCAAATAAACATGATCTTCTTTGAATCTTAATCCTCTGTAAATTCTCTGCAATAATTCTCTTCTTGCTTTATCTTTGTAAAAATCCCAATAATAAGTCGGGCTTGTTTTTTTCAGAACATCCCAAAAAGGAGATTTTACATCAGGGTTTGGATATTTTGTAAAGATGATGCTATTGCACTGCTCTCCTGGAAAATCAATTCCTCTTGTGCATTTGGTGGAAAATAAAACTTCGATTTCCCCTCTCTTGAATTTTTTTATATTATCATCTGCATTTTCATTTTCCTGCATTTGCTTTAAGGATTCTCTGCTGACTATATTCTTCAAATCAAATTTTTTTATTTCAAATTCATCAGGCAAATCATAAAAAGAATTTATATGAATCAACGTTGGTTTTTTCGAAACCTCAATGCACTTATCCAATGCCCTGAAATATTTTTCTTTGGAGATATTTCCATTGGCAAAATTTTCATATCTGCAATCCATTTCAAGCCCTGTTCTTTTTACTTCAATGCTTCCTTGCTGTTCTGTTTCTGCCTCCAACACCTTAAAATTCTCCAATCCAAAAATATTTTTCAAAACACTTTCAGAATGAATTGTCCCAGACATCATTATTACAACTTTATTTTTATCCAGCATTTCTTTCATTCTCTTCGCAAGATTCGTTGTAACAAGTTCAGCAATCAGATTATTTTCTTTTTTGCTGAAAGTCAAATAAGTTTCATCAAAAAATTCATCAAAAATTCTAGCAGTTTCAGCTACATCAAAAAGATAGCTTTCATCATCAATATCTAAAAGAAATTCCTGGTTTTCTAAAATTAATTTGAATAAATCATAAACTTCTGTTTTTTTCAGAAGAATTATTTGCCTAGAAAAAACTGCGTGCTGAATTTCCTGATTGTCTTTTATTTGTGCAATGATATTTACTATTTTTCTTGCAATCACTTCTGCACCTTCATCTTCAGAAAATATCTGATTAAGGGAATTTTGAAGCCGGTCAAGATTGATTGCTCTTTGATTTGAAAATCCATCGAGAAACTCGTCGCATTCATCAATAATTTCTGCCTCTGTTTTTGGTTTTCGATTCATGCTAGATTCTAATTTGTATTTCAAGGAATTAAAAACAAGAACATCTGAATCAATAAAAGAATTAAACTGCTCATAGAATTTGCATCCAGGTTTTCTTTCATAGAGAATATATTTTACATCTTTCAATCCAGAATAACTTCTCTTTTTTGCATGTTCAAAATTTTTCCCCCCAAGTTCAAATTTATCTGGGAGAACCGGGCACCAATACGGGCAAACAGGTGCAATTGATGCTCTTTTCACATCTTTGATTGTTTTGAAGTTTTTTGGGTTAATTGCTTTATTATCTCGCAGATAATTGAAAATTCTAGCAGAGTTTTTTTCTTTTATTTCTATCTTGCACGGGATAAAAGGATTATCTGCAGTTAAATTTGTTTCTTTTTCTCTTCTCTCAAAAATTTCATTTAATTTTAAATTTCTTTCTTCTTTGAAAATAGGAACATTTTTTTCTTCAAGGTATTTGCATTTGTGATTTTTCCTTCCGGTTATTACAGAAATTTTTAATTTCTCTCCGTCTTCTTTTATCACATATTTTTTATTTTCATAATCTTCTTTGTATTGATTTTGGAGGGTTTTTCCGGGAACTACAATGCAAGTCTTTCCAATTTCTTTAGCAATGTTCAAGGCAATCGCAGATTTACCAGTTCCACACACTCCTTTTATGAAAATTACCTTATTTCCTTCTTTTATAGAATTCAAAACTTCATTTACAACATCTTCCTGTGTCTTCCCATTAGAAAACTGCAATGGTTTTAGAAATTTTTCTTCTTGATATAAACTCCACATCTTTATGTAAAACCTCTAAAATAGTAAATTCAAGAATGAGTTATAAATATTGCTGTGAAGAAAATCTTTTATCTAACATAACTACTCAATCTTTTTATATGGAAAGATTTTTTCTATAATATGGGTGATTTAGCTCTAGTTTATATGGTTGCAGGAATGTCTAGCAGATTTCTGGGAAAGATAAAGCAATTTGCAGTAATAGGAGATAATGATGAAACTCTCATAGAGCGTTCTTTAAAACAAGCACTTCAAGCAGGATTTACAAAAATTGTATTTATTGTTGGAAAGATGACTGAAGTTCCATTTAAAGAAAAATTTGGAAATAATTACCAAGGAATTCCGATTTATTATGCATCCCAATTATATAATGAAAATGAAAGAGAACGTCCTTGGGGAACAACAGATGCTTTATGTTCAGCCAAGTTTTTTTTAAATTGTCCTTTTGTAGTTTGCAATGGAGATGATTTATACGGAGAAAATTCTTTCAGAATTCTCACAGAACATCTAAAGAAAAATAATACTTGTGCTACTTTAGGATTTAAACTTGGAACAGTAATTCCTGAAATAGGAAAAGCGAACAGGGGGATTTTTCAAATAGAAGGAAATTGTGTAACAGGACTAGAAGAAAATCTGGGAATTGAGAAAACTACTCTTGCAGAGAACAATTTAACTGAAGACTCTTTGTGTAGCATGAATATTTTTGCATTGCATCCAGAAGTTTTAACAGAATTAGCTGATATTCTCAAAGAATTCAAGGAAAAAAATAAAGACGACAAAAGAATAGAAGCTTTGCTTCCAAATGACATTTCTTTATTAATCCAACAAGGAAAAATTATTGTTAATATTTATCCTGCAACAGATATTTGGTTAGGAGTTACTAATCCGGGAGATGAAGACGTGGTTAGGGAAAAATTAAAGAATTAATTAAAAAGACTGCTGCGGGAAACTCCTTCTATAATTTGCAACAATATATGAAAAATTCTCCATGAACTGATAGTAATCCCTAAAATAGCAATAACTTTTATTATAATTTTTTCTTCCTTCTTCAAATTTTTATTCTTCTTAATTTGTTTTAATGCTTTGGCTCCAAAGATAATGGATAAAATTAAACAAAGGGGTATAATTCCAAAAATGATTATTAAAAATAAAGTGTTATTTGAAGTAGGTGAATTGCCATATAAAGACCATCCAATTAAAGCAAGGACTAATGAAATAATACCTAACTTATCATTCTTAAATATTCTTTCCTCTTTTTTTATTTTCACCATTTTATTTTTCCCATTCAACATAACTTATATTTTTTGTTGCGAACATAATTATATCAATAATCCACCAAATAAAATATCCTCCGAGGGTAAATAATTTTAATAAACCTAATCCGATATGGTTTACATAGAATCTATCAATCCCAAAAATTCCAAGGAATATTGACAAAACCACTGCTACAGTATGGTTTCTTTTTACTATTGGTTTTTTTGTAGATTGGGGGTGTCCGTTATTTATTTGGTTAATAATAGTTATCCCCTGATTTTCTTCTTTTTTCTTAACCATATCTAAATTATGTTTTCTAATTTTTTAAATCTTGTCCTAACTAGAAAAGCGAGGTTTGAGTATTATTGGATTGAATAAACTTAAAATTATCCGAATAAGGCACTCAAGTAAAATTTATATAATTCTCTTTTCTTAATACTTTATGGAAGAGGTTACTTTAAAGACTTCTAACACTGGAAATAAACTTCTTATCTATTTTCCTCTTGAGCTTAGGACAATTCTTTCATATACCAAAGGAGAACTTATTAGAATTATTTTAAAAAAGAACGATAATTATTCTTGTTTAATAACAAAATTTAACCATACAATCACAATTAAGAAAGCAATTGTAAATGAATTAAAATTAAAAAAAGATAATAAAATAATTTTAAAGATAGAAAAATTTTGTCAAATTCAAAAACCAAATAGTCCAATTTATGAAAATAAAATAGATTTATTATTTTTTCTCCCCGGGATAACTAAAAAAGGAAGTGAGATATATTCCGAGGAAGTGATAATTAATGAAGAATCATTTATTCGAGCTGTTTCTATTCATTCAAGGGGTTCTTCTAGCCAAATTTTATTAAAAAGATTTATTGAACCAAATCTATTTGGAAAATTACTTGGTCAAATTCAGGCTGAAGGAACAAAGACTAATTATAATGTTGTAGAATTTTGTAACAAAAGTCTGTTCGAGCTAAAAGATTTTATCTATTTTTTTATCTAAGTTAGGAATTCATAAAGATAAATTATCAGTTAAATTAGATTATAATATTTATTTTAAAGATAAATTACCCGAAATTATCAAGGAATTCCAGGATTTTTTGGGTTTGAATGTAAATTATTTATGTAGCTCTAATAGAAAAGCTAAAGGATATGGATTTAAGATAATAGTTAGAAATACCATACTTTCCGAGATTGTATTAAACTCTTTAAAAATAATGAAAAAATTTTTAGAAGACTTAAATTGGGATAATAATTTAATTTCTTTTTCAGAAGGTTATTTATCAAAAGTTCTGTGCGGAGATGGTTCTTTTGAACTTACTTCTAAGAAAAGAAGAAAGATTCAATCAAGATTAACAATTGCAGATGGAAATTTGGAATATCTTGAACACTATAAGATTATTTTAGAAAAATTTGGATTTCATCCACATATATACCCCAAATTTCAATTTATTCGAACACTATGTAGTCTAGAACAAGCCAAAAACTTGTTAAGAATTTCTGCCTTTGAGAACAATCCTAATCAAAAGAAAATTTTCTTCTTTATTAAAAATAATGAAGTTATCTCTAGTTAAGACAGAGTGCTCTTTGGATTAAACAAATTAAATATTTTTAATCACCCAAAGAGTGCACTGAGTCCTTCTGCTGCAGCTTCTTTCTTTTCTTCGATATGGGTTTCCTTCTTTTCTTCTTTAGGGGCTGTTGGAGCTGCTGTTACTAAACTAGCGCTCTCCAATTCCTTATCGATGTCTACACCCTTCAAGCTGGCAACAAGTGATTTGATTTTTGATTCATCAACTTGTCCGCCTGCAGCTGCAACAACACTTTTCAAATTTTTTTCGTCAACTTCTTTGCCGAGTTTGTGCAACAAAAGTGCTGCGTATATGTTTTCCATTTTATTTTCCTTCTCCATCATTTAATTGAGGAGTATTTGTTGAATTTGAAATTGCAAGTTCCTGTCTTCCTGCTTTTTGAATTAAATATTTTATTGTATCTTCGCTGAAATAACCAATCTCAACGGCAAATGGAAGGGATTTTCCAAAAGCAGTTTTCAAATCTGCAATTGTTTTTTCTATATTTATATCAATATTTAAGTATGCTTTTTTATCTTGCGAGTCATATCCTGCTAAAGGGACTAAATTTATTGAGAAAGGTTTTATATCAAGTTTGCTCAAAACATCTGCAACAGCACTAGAAATTTTTTCGCCTTTCTTTGCAACAATCTTTGCTTCCTTAATGCTAATCTTTCCTTTTTCTATTTGAATTTGAATTCCAACTGCTCCCAATTCGCTGATTGCTGGCCCAGGAACTAAATCTGTTGGTCCTGCTGGGACTTCAATATCCTCAGGAGCTTCTTGTCCTGCTTTTGCTTTTGCTGGACTTTTATTTTTTACAAGTTCTGCAGCAAGGTCAAAACAATCCATATCTGAAAATAATATAGCAACATTCTCATTAATTTTTCCCTCTACGCTTTTCGTATTCTCATCACCAGAAGTTTCCAATGCTCTAAGTATTAAATTTTTCTTCGGCACTTTTATTGTAACTTTATCTCTAAGCTTTTTTGTTATCTCTTGAAATTGCGAAGCAGGAATTCCTTTTATTGAAACAATCAAGAAAGTTTTTTTCTTTTTGATAAGTTCAACTAATTCTTTTACTGTCTTTTTCTTTAACTCTGTAACGTGTGTTATTGGTTTCATTTTAATTTTATTTTCTGAGGTTTGGTCATAGTGAATTTTAGTTCTATATTCCTTATGTTTTCCTTTCCTTTTGATAATACTTTGAAAATTGCGTTGTAAATTACAAGAATATTTTCTATAATTTCTTCATCTTTCATGCTTTGTTTTCCTACTGGTATTTTTATGCTGGCTTCTTTTGTCTTTATTTTAACACTATTGTTTATTCTAGTTTTTAATTCGTTGATTGTTCTGTCGTCTGCATTAATCATAATTCCCATCTGTGGAGACGGCATTTTTCCCGAAGGTCCAAGAGCCCTACCAAAAGTTGTCGCAACTATTGGCATCAGACTTGCTTGTGCAATAAAGAAATCATATGTATTTGCTAATTTTTTAATTTCTTTTTTATCTGAATATTTCTTAAATTCAGAACGAGTGATTGTATCAACAACATTGCTTTTTATTTCCAAGAATCCGCAAATTTTTTTATCTTTAATTTTATGAGGAACAGAAATGAATAAATTAACTTGCTCTTTTTTTACATCAAATTTTTGAAGATTGATAATTAAGTCTACTGACTGGTCAAACTTTCTTTCTTTATTTTTTCTAAGTTCTACTAACGCTTGTTTTAGTTGTTCGTTTAATTCTGCCATTTTCTAATCTATGAATTTATTGCTCCCAACTTCACTTCTTGCTCTTAATTTTACCTGCATTCGTGAAATTGCTCGTCTCCCATCGTATGCGCCAATACCCTAGAAACTATGTATTAACGATATGGTTCAATCGACAAAATCCTTAGAAAAAAGAGATTTATAAATTTAACTTATTGTTCTCTTTTTTGTCATGTTAAGTTTTTCTGTTTCTACCAGGCTAGGTTCTTTCTTCTCAAAGAACCCGTTTTATCACAATAATTCTTATAAATGAATTCTATTTATTTAATTGTATGAATATGCAGAAATTCAGTGGGAAGTTGATGCTGAGCGATTTTGCGAGTGCCAAAAAACGCTTAATTCGCAACGAGCAAAATTGCGAATTAAAGAAACCGGAGGGGTCTTAGCTTATGGAGTTTGTAGCATTATTATCATCAGGACAAGGAACATGGGCACAGGTTTCTGGATTAATCAAATATGGGGAATGGGAAAAGATAATTTTGGTAGGAGATGAATTTGCAAAACAATTCACTTGTGAAAAACCATTTGAATTCATAAGAATAGATTTAACAAAAAAATTGAAAGAATTAAAAGAAGAATTTGCTCAAAAGTTAAAAGGGAAATTTGAAGGAACAGAAGTTGCACTTTCAATAGCATCTGGAGACGGAAAAGAGCACATGGCTTTGATTTCTGCATTGATTAATTCCCCTATGGGAATAAGATTCGCAGCATTGACAAAAGATGGTGTGATAGATTTGTAATTAATACTCACTTTTCTTAATCTTCATATCCTTCTTGTTTTTTCCCAATAGAACAACTTTGCTTTCTTTTTTCTCATCGAGGAATTTGTATTCTGGAAGAAATTTTAAAATTTCTTTTGAAAAATCCACAATATCTTTATGATAAGGCATTCTTTCATAACCTAATCTTTGTCGTGCAAATCCTACACTCATAAAACCCTTTATTTCAACAAACATTGGATTTGTTTTCTTAATCATTTCTGCATATTCTTTTGCCATTTCAGGAAACATATTCAAATCTTTTACTAAATTCATTCTGAAAACTGTTCGTGTTTTATTTAATCCAGACATAATTTCCAAACTTTTATTCAACCTTTCCCAAGCATCTTTTTTAGAACTTCTGTGAAATTTATTGTAAAGTTCTTTATTAGGAGTATTTACAGAAATATACAGCTGTGTTGGAAGTTGTTTTTTCTTTTTCAGTTCTTCAAGCTTTTCAGGATATAATCCATTAGTAACAAGAAAGCTAGTTTTCCCTCTTTTCCTTAATTCATCAATCAATCCGCCAATATTTTCGTAAACCATTGGTTCTCCGGAGAGGGAGATAGCAAATTGCATTGGCTCTTGTGCTTCTACATATTTTTTCATATTTGCTCTGCTTAATTGCTTCTTCTTTGATTTCTCATCTACTTTAAATCCAATCAGTAATTCTTTTTGTGCTTTTATGCATCCATCAATAATTTCTTTTGGGGCTTTTATTTTGTCCTTATCTACAATTTTATTAAAATCTAATTCTAATGCTCTCCAGCAATGTACACATTTGTTATCACATCCAAGCCAAGGAGACATCTGGCAACATAAATGAGATTTAATTCCATAGAATTGTTCCTTGTAGCAAACTCCTTCGTCAAGCAATGATTTCTTTGTCCATAAACATATCTTTACTGCTGCGTGAGTTCCAATGAATCTGTAACCCTGCCTTTTCATAATCTTAATTGCTTCTTCATTGAATGTCATTTTTAATCTCCATCATAATTTCTTCTTCCACTCCTTTATAATTGTGACATTTAACTTTTTCTGGAATCATCCTTTAGAGGTACTTTGTTTTTTATATAAAGTTTTACCCCTTTTGGAATTATCTTAGTTAAACGTTTAATTGAAAAAATAAAATCTGTTATAATAAATATCAAAAAGAGAATTGCTATCCCCCTAATCCATAATTGCGGGATTGTAAGAACTTTTGTTATAACTATTGGTTGAAGAAAATAAACTCCCATTATCAAAAAAATTCCCCATAGAACACTAAGCCTGAGACAAATTCTCCCCTTTAAATTACATCTATAATTTGAATAATCCCAAAGTTTTATTCTGAAAAATTTCTCTAAAAAGAATGAAGTATTAAATTCAATTAATGTTGGAATTATAAAATAAATTAATAACTGTGCAGGAAGAGGGATATAGAATAAAATTAAACTTAGAAAATATGCGACTAATGCAACAAATCCGTAAATGGGAACAAATGGGCCTGTTAAAATACCAAAATTCTCAAATTTATTTTTATCTCTAATTGCATATGGTTGTTCAACTAACCACCCAATAAAAGCACAAACTGCAAAATAAATTATTAAAATAAATATTGATTCCATCTCTATTAAAATGATATTTTTTCTAAATTTATTTCCATAAATTAATCGCCCAAAAAATCATAATTACTAATACTAAAAATAAGAATAAATATGTCATCAATGAAAATGCTTTTTTCGCTTTCTTTTCGCTTTTAGTAATTGCTAAAATTGTAAGATAAAAGAATCTTCCTCCATCAAAAATTCCAACTGGGAGCATATTAACTAACGCAACACTTGAACTTATCATAACTAGCCACCACAATAAATCATAAATAAATTCTGCAAATGCAAAATTTGGGATATAATAAATGCCAGGATTTCTAAAATTTGAAATGCCACTAATTATTTTGTTGAAAACTCCTGAACTTTCCCTATCTAAAAAGCCAATTCCCAAGTAAGGAAGGTTATTGTTTTCAGGGTGTTTTCCCAAAGTAACTTCATAGTCCACGTCTGCATCATCTTCGAGGACAGTTACAATTATTTTTTCTCCTGAAGAATATTTGTGCAACTCTTCTTCTAATTTCTCCTTGCTGGAAATAGTTACTCCATTAATTTTTTTAATTGTGTCTGTTAAATTTGTTCTTATTGCTGGCGCATCGTCATATAAAAATAAATAACCAGAATTATTTTCTTGCTCTTTCAAAACCTTGCTCGTAGCTAAATAATTCACTTCTCCAACTTTTATTTCATTTAATCCTTCTGCATTGCTCAATTCTGTTAATTTATTATAAGAGAGATTGCTAACTCCAAGATTATTTACAGAAGTTATTGCAGAAATTCCCACCGCAGAATAAGTGTAAGTATCAAATATAACTCCTGCTGGAGAGAAAGATAGGTAAAAAAACAAAATTAAAATCCCAAGAGAAATAATTGCAGTCAAAACATTTGCAAATGTTCCTGCTGATAAAATTGCCATTTGATGTGAAATCTTTTTCTTTTCCATTTTCTTTTCATCCAATTCGACGAATGCTGCTAAAAATATTGGGAGGAAAAAAGGAAAGAATCCAAATCCTGTGCTTTTTATTTTTACCTTTTTATTTACTGCAAAAATTCCGTGACTAAATTCGTGTGTGATTGCAACTACTGCAATTATGAATATCCAATATGTAAAATAAAATGGCGGAAGAAAATTAAGTTTGAAAACCTGTGGGAGATATGGAAGCAAAGGCATTATTGGGGGAATCTTAACCATTTTCACAATTTCACTTTGGAAAATATAAATCCAAATTAGTCTTCCGAAAAGATAAATCATAGTTCCCATCAGCAAAAATCCCAATCCAATAGAAACATAACTCAAAAAGTTCAGCAACTTTTCATATTTCTTTCCTATACGATTTATTATCTTTATTCCGACACTAGTCTTATACAAGAATAAAAGTCCTTCTTTTTTCAGATTATTCTTTCTCTTATACAAAAAAACTGAAATAAAAATTAAGAATAAAACTAACAGTGTAATGTCATATATCATAAAATCCATCTTTTTTAGTTGTCTATAATGCAAATGTAATTATTTCTTTCTTAAAGGTCTCATCGCTCTTTTCTTACATTTTCTGCATTTGACTTTTCCTTTTAAGACTTTTTGAGGGTCTGCTTTGTTTTTGGTTTGGCAACTTTTGCACACGAAAATATTCTTGAAAATTCTGTTTGTTGCTTCTGGAATTTTTACCATTTTATTAATTATACTTTCCTCTTTATTATCTTTTCGCCTTCAACATCCCAATATTCGACGTTATCATTAGTAGCTAATTCTGATTTTATTTCTTCTGGACACTCTACTTCCAAGGTCTCAAAATTTTCTAAATCCATTATGCTAATTTTTTCTCCAGCTGAAAGAACTTGCCCTTTTCTTTTTTCAACTAGGGGGATTTCTAATCTATCATGTCCGGGAATAACGAAAACTTTTTTTTGCTCACTGATTATCCCAGAGCATTCAATTCTGCATTTAGCGTGTCCATGTTTTCCTGTCTTTGAAATATCTATCTTTTTGATTGTGCAGGGCATCCCTTCGACGAGAATATTAGTTCCTACCTTCGCCTCTGTTGCATTGATTATCTTTAAAACCATAACTAAACCAAAAAAAATACATTTATAAACATTTTTACTCAAGAAAATAAAATGACATTGCAGAAAAAAGATTTTATTGAAGTTGAATTCACAGGAAAAATAAAAGATGGAGAAGTTTTTGATTCAAATATTAAGCAAGATTTGGAAAAATTAAATCCAAATGCAAATCCAAAACCCCTTATTTTTTGCCTCGGAGAAGGAATGTTCCTAAAAGGAATCGATGATTTTCTAGTCGGGAAAGAAATTGGAGAGTATACAATTGAACTTTCTCCAGAAAAAGCATTTGGCCCAAGAGTTAAAGAATTTGTTCAGATGGTTCCAATAAAAATCTTCAAAGAATCCAAATTAAATCCCTTCCCTGGAGCAGTTTTCAATTTTGATGGGAGAATAGCAAAAGTTTTGTCAGTTTCTAGCGGAAGAGTTATGGTGGATTTCAACGGTCCTCTTGCAGGGAAAACAGTTATTTACGAAGTTAATGTCTTAAGAAAAGTCGATGATTTAAATGAAAAAATAAAATCTTTTATCAATTTTTTATTCCGAAGAGAGATGGAATTTTCAGTTCAAGATAAAAAAATAACAATTAAAGTTGAAAAAGAGCTGTCAAAATTCGTCGAGATGTTCAAGGACAAATTCAAAGAGGTTTTAGGATTGGATTTGGAGATTAAGCAAAAGGAAGAGTCTTTAGCTAATTTGTCTGAAAGCCCAATTAAAGAAATAGAAAATACTCCTGAAGAAAAACAATAATTCTTATAAATACATTTTAATTCAATTTAATATGGCAGAGATTTTCAAAAAAGGCGTTTCATTATCTACTGTTTCTGAAGAAGTGAAAGAGATTGATAGAGAACTTGAAGAACTGATAAAAAAGCAATCTGCAAAAATAAAAGTTATCGGAGTTGGTGGGGCAGGAAATAATTCTTTAAGCAGAATGAGAGAAATTGGAATTAGAGGGGGAGAATTAATCGCAGTAAATACTGATGCACAGGATTTGCTTTATGCAAATGCAGACCAGAAAATTTTAATTGGAAGAGATTTGACTCAAGGATTAGGAGCAGGAAGTAATCCAAAAGTCGGAGAGCAAGCAGCAAAAGAATCTGAATCAGAAATTAAGAAAAAAATTGCAAACTCAGATATGATTTTCATAACTTGCGGAATGGGTGGAGGAACAGGAACAGGTGCTGCTCCTTTCATTGCAGGATTAGCAAAAAAACAAGGAGCATTGACTATTGGGATTGTAACATTGCCTTTTACAATTGAAGGAAAAAAAAGAATTGAAAATGCAATGGAAGGATTGGAAAGAATGCAATCTGTCGTCGATACTTTGATTGTAATCCCCAATGATAAATTGCTTGAACTTGCACCAGAACTTCCTCTTCATACTGCTTTCAAAATTGCTGATGAGATTTTAACAAATGCAGTAAAAGGAATTACTGAATTAGTCACAACAACAGGATTGGTTAATTTAGACTTTGCAGATATAAAAGCAGTAATGGTTGACGGTGGAGTTTCCTTAATTGGATTGGGCGAATCTGATTCAAATCAAAGAGCAATTGACTCTGTAGAAAGAGCAATTCAAAATCCTCTTCTTGATGTGGACATTTCTGGGGCAACAGGAGCATTAGTGAATATTGTTGGCGGTCCTAATATGAGTTTGGACGAATGCAAAACAATAATTGAAACAGTTGGAAATAAATTAAGCCGTGAAGCGAAATTAATTTGGGGAGCACAAATTTCAGATGATATGGATAAATCAATAAGAGTTCTTCTCGTAGTTACAGGGGTTCAAAGTTCGCAAATAATAGGCAATCAAGGTTCAATTGATGAAATCAAGCACAAAGAAATCGAAGATGAATTAGGAATTGAATTTTTTGAATGATTATTTTCTTATACCTTAATTCTTAAAAAGTAGTTTTATAGTTAAATAATATGGATGAAGAAAGATACAATTTCCTTTTGTCAAATTATCGAAGGGGAACTGAATTTGTTATTAGTTATAAAGATAACAAAAATGGGATAACTTCTAGGGGAATTTGGATAGATGAAGTATCAAACAACAAAGGAAAAAAAGAACCTGCATTTAGATTTAGAGACAGCGGAAATATTCTTGACGTTAAGGCAATCAGAGGATTTGAAAAAATTTTAGACATCGTAGAACCTTTACATCAGTTGTACTAAATCTTAAAAACCTTGTTTTTCTAGTTATATTATGAAAATATTAAGTTCATTAAAATCCTTCGTTGAAAAATGCAAACGAGTTTGGATGGTTCTAAAAAAACCAAGTAGAGAAGAATTTTTGAAGGTTGCTAAAGTTTCTGCAGCAGGGATTTTAATCATTGGAGTGCTTGGATTTGTTATTTCTTTGATAATGAAATTTTTAATAGGATAAATTCCAAAAATTTATAAACCCTATTCTCAAATAAATTATATCTTTCTAAGATATTAAGTCTTAGACGGAGCTAAATAGTAAAATGATATTTATTGTAAAAGTAACAACGAATAAAGAAGAGAGAGTTCTCGATATGATTAGTGAGAGAGCTAGAAAAAAAAGTTTGAATGTTTTTTCTGTTCTTCGCCCTCATGGATTAAGAGGATATGTTTTGATGGAAGCAGAAGACAGGGAATCTGCAGAAGAAGCTGCATTTGATTTGCCTTATGTAAAAGGAATAATTGGAAAGACAATCAATTATGAAGAAATAAAAAATATGATTGAACCTTCAGCAGCGACAGTGTCAATAAAAGAAGGAGATATTGTTGAAATGATTTCAGAACCATTCAAAAAAGAAAAAGCAAAAGTTTTAAGAATAAACAAACAAAAAGATGAAGTTGTAGTAAGCTTGCTTGGAGCAGTTGTTCCATTGCCAGTTACTGTAAGATTGGATAATGTTAAAGTTATAAGGAGAGAAGAAGAAAATGCAAATTAAATTACTTGTTGATGGTGGAGCAATGAAGCCAGGTCCTGCACTTAGTCAGAAACTTGGTCCAGTTGGAATTCCAATTAATCAAGTTATACAAAGAGTAAATGAAGCAACAAAAGCATTTGCAGGAATTCAAGTTCCAGTTGAATTAAATGTCGATGCTTCAACAAAAGAATTTGAAGTTAAAGTTTTTTCACCCCCTGTTTCGGGATTATTAAAAAAAGAATTAGGAATTGAAAAAGGTTCTGGAAAACAGAAAAAAATCAAAGTTGGAAATATTTCTATTGAACAAGTAATTGCTTTAGCAAAAACAAAATCTCCAAATCTGCTTTGCAAGGATTTGAAATCTTCAGTAAAAACAATTGTTGGAACTTGCGTCAGTTTGGGAATTTTAGTTGAAGACAAGCCTGCAGTTGAAATAGAACAAGATATTATTGACGGAAAATATGATAAGGAAATAAACTCAGAAAAGACAGAAGTTTCTGAAGAAAAAAAGAAAAGGCTTGAAGAATCATTTTCGAAGATAAAGAAAGAACAGGATAAATTACTCCAGCAAGAACAAGCTGCTAAAGCTGCTGAAGAAACTAAAGCTGCAACAGAAGCACCTGCAGCAGTCGCAGCAACGACAGAGAAAAAACCCGCAGAAAAAACCCCCGCTAAGAAATAATAAGAATAATTTATAAATTAATAATTGTTCAATTTTTCATGGGGATATGGGGTAACGGTAGCCTCCGAGGTTTGGGACCTTGAAATCCAGGTTCGATTCCTGGTATCCCCATTTCATAATCACACTCAAGAAAATGCCATCAAAATCAAAAAAAACAAAATCAGCAGGAAGATTCGGAGCAAGATACGGAAGATCTGTTAGAGTTAAACTTGTAAATGTAGAGCAAAAGCAAAGAATAAAACAAAAATGCCCTTACTGTGAAAAGATGGGAGTTAAAAGAGTTTCAAAAGGAATTTGGGAATGTTCAAAGTGCGGAAAAAAATTCGCATCAGATATTTACTATTTAAAAAATTAAAATGATAAAAAATTAAAATGATAACAAATAAACAAATTCAGTGGGAAGTTGAAGCTGAGCGATTTTGCAAGTGCAAAAAAACGCTTAATTCGCAACGAGCAAAGTCGCGAATTAAAGAAACCGGAGGTGTCTTAGCATGGTAGCATATAAATGTTTCAAGTGTGAGAAGAAAATTGTTAGCACTAATTTGGAAAAGAGATTCGTTTGTCCTTATTGTGGAAGCAAAATCTTCTATAAGCCCAGAATTCACATAAAGAAAATAAAGGCAGAATAGCATGGACGAGCAAAAAATCCAAGAAATGCAAATCTTAGAACAGAGATTGCAAAACACAATTCTTCAAAAACAAGCCTTCCAGATGGAATTAACTGAAACTAATTCTGCAATGGAAGAATTAGAGAAATCTGGAGATGAAGTTTTCAAAATTATCGGACAATTGATGATTAAATCTGAAAAATCAAAAATCAAAAATGAATTATTGAACAAACAGAAAATTCTTGAGATGAAAATAAAATCCTTTGAAAGGCAAGAAAGTTCTTTGAGCGAGCAATTGGAAAAATTTCAAGAAGAGATAGCTGATTTGATGAAATAGTAATTCTAAAAATAATTCTTTTTTAATCTAATTTTATTTTACATTTATAAATATCGACGCTAAAAATGATAGAATTCATTTGAACATATCAAATAAATTATCAAAATATTTATAAACGCAATATATCTCAATTGAATATGGTGTTTGAAAAAATAAGAAAAGCTTTCTCAAGTTCTAAGGGTGAAGGTGCTCAAGAAGACTATTTAGAGATTGATTTGGAAAAAGAAGAGAAAGACAGCAAAGTTTCAGTTAAGCTTTTTGTTCTAAGAAAATATGAAGATGTTAATGCAATTTTAAATGTTTTAAGAGAAGGTTACACAATAGCAATAATTGACATAAAAGTCTTGAAGCAAAAAGACCCAATAGAGTTGAAAAGAGCTGTTTCAAAAGTTAAAAAAACAGCAGAAGCTCTTGAAGGAAATATTGCAGGATTCGGAGACAATTTATTGATTGTTACGCCTCCTTTCGCAAAAATCGAAAGAGATACAACATCTAATGCAGAACCTGAAAGAAAACCAAACAAGTTCGAATAATTCTAATGAAAAATATTTATCTATTCGGGGGAAGAGGATACAGAGATTTAACTGATGAGGATATATTTGAGATGTTGAAATATGATAGCCAACAGGAATCTAGTTCAAAATTAAAACCTTGCTTAAGCAATTTTATTCCTCAAATTTCTATGGAATCTTACAGATTGGGTTCTTTGGAGATGGGTTTTCCAGAACAATGTGTCTGCAGAGAAATAATCATTCCAACAAAAAATGATGATATCGTAATTATGGGAGTAAGGGAGCACAGAATAAAAAGACTTTCTTTGATTAATCGAGTAATGGACATCAAAAGTAATGCAACTCTGATGGGATATCCTTAATTCTAAAACTTTATAATTCTAAGTTTCTATCTTTTAGTATGACTATCAGTCTTGAACACAATTTTAGTGGGAAGTTGACACACAAGAAACCGGAAGTGTCTTAGTATGAAAACCTTATTTATTCCAGCAAAAATAAATTTAGAAATTAATGAGAAAAAAATCTTAGATTTGAATCTTCCTATTAATATAGTGATTGCCTATTCTATTCAATACAAGGAAGTTGCTTTGAGAATTAAAGAGTTTCTTTCAAAAAAGCATAAAATTTTATCTCTAATTCAAGTTTTAGGATGTTCTTCTCCCAAATTACCCGAGAAAACAGAAGCAATTCTTTTGATAAGTTCAGGAAAATTTCACGCAGTTTCTCTAGCAGCTACAACAAATCTTCCAGTTTATCTTCTTGAATCAGATGAATTGAAAAAAATTTCAAAAGAAGAAATTGATTTGTTTAACAAGAGAAAAAAAGTCGCTTATTTGAAATTTTTAAATGCAGAAAAAATAGGAGTTTTAATCTCGACAAAACCCGGACAGGAAAACTTGAAAAAATCCCTTTTTCTTAAATTGAAAAATAAAACCCCCTATTTCTTCCTTTCGAATAATATAAACAATAAGGAATTTGAAAATTTTGGAATAAACTCCTGGATTAATACTGCATGTCCAAGATTAGATTTTGATAATTCTATAATAAATTTAAGCGATTTAAACTTTTGCTAATCCGAAAACAGTTTTCAAAGCTACTATAATTGTTGCTGGGATAAACAAAGCTAACAATGCTGCAAATGCTGTTGAAACAAGATCTCCTACTCCTATCCCTATTAATGAGCTTATTGCACTTTCCATTCCAAATTTGCTGACAATTACAATTATTGCTCCTGTTATTAAGAAAGCCTGTGAATCTCTCCCAGAGGTGTTTATAGATGCCCCAACAACTATTCCAAGGATTACAAGAATTAAATAAACTAAACTGCTGTATTTTGTTAAGGAAGGAATAGGAACTAAACTTATAGAAAGCCCAATAATTATTGCAAGAATTACTGCGATAAGGAAAGCCCAAGCACCAATAGAGTTTTCACGAGATTTAATCATAACTAATTAATTAGTCAAAAATATATAAATCTTTCATTTAAATCCCCTTTTCTTCAATTTAACCTATATTTTACAAAACGAAAAAATTTATAAACCATAGTAACTGCGGAATGATTACACATGAAAAACAAAATACTTAGTTTGTTCGGATTTGCAATACTTGCTCTATTAGTTTTGACAAGCTTTGCTAGTGCAGCTATTACCTTAGGAACTGCTCCAACTTTATCACAATCTGGAACCTCTTTCGATATCACGGTTACAAGTGGTTTGGTTGCAAATGATGTTTTCTTAAGTGCAGAAACAATAACTTCAAATTTAAAGACAATTACTTTTATTAGCACTGCTCCAGTTAATTTTACCGCAGGAGAAACAAAAACAATTAATATGATTTATACTGTTCAACCGGATTTTGATTTTGCATTTGAAGAGGAATATTCAACTACTTTAACTGCAAAAGAAACATTAGTTTCTACAAATAATGATACCTCTACATTAACTTTTGAAAAATTATACTACGAGGGAGAAAATGATGGAGAATTAAAAATTTCTGATTTTGATTTTGATGTGACTAAAGGATTCGGTTATGAAGATAATGATGAGTGGAACATGTACCCCCTAGATGAAGTTGAAGTAATATTTAATGTTGATAATGATGGAGATTATGATATAGAAGATATTAAGATTGAAGCTTGTTTATTTGATAAGACTACAAATTCCTGTATTATTAATGAAAATGATATGGATATTTCTGATGATAAATTCGATTTAGATAATGGAGAAGATTCTGATATAACGATTACTTTTAAAATAAATCCTAATGATTTGGAATCTGGAAATACTAATTATGCTTTCTATATAAAAGCAGTAGGAGATATAAACGATGACAAGTATACTGGAACAAATATTGAAACAGGAGAGGAATATTCAGATGGTTTAACTATAAAAAATGACAAGTTTGTGATAATCAATAATATAAAATTTAATCCTGCAACTGCTTCTTGTGAAGAAAAAGTTGAAGTTACTGCTGAAGCTTGGAATTTGGACAATGAAAAATTAGAAGATGATAAAGTTTATGTGTTGGCATACAATAAAGAGTTGGGGTTAAATAAAATAATTGAATTTGATGATGGGATAAAAGCATTAAAATCAGAAGAATTTAGTTTTTCTTTTGAACTCTCTGGAGATATTCAGTCTGGAAATTATATTATTCAATTTACTGCTTATGATAATGAAGATATGGAAGACGATGATATTTTCCTTGCAGGTGAAGACGAAGATTATGAATCTTCATTCGAAGCAACTTTAATTGTTGGAGGAAGTTGTTCAACAAATCCAACAGCAACAGTTTCTGCTTCTTTGCAATCTGATGCTAAAGCAGGAAAAGATTTAATTGTTAAAGCAACAATTGTCAATACAGATTCAATCGCAAAAACATTCAAGCTGTCAGCAAGTGGTTATGCAGATTGGGCTTCATCAGCAACTCTTGATAAGACTTCAGTTACAATTAATGCTGGAGAATCACAAGAGGTTTTAGTAACTCTTAAAGTTAATAAAGATGTTTCAGGAGAACAAAGTTTTGATGTTGAAGTTCTTGAAGGAAATAAATTCCTTGCTCAGCCAATTAAAGTTACAATTGAAAAATCATCATTCTCATTCCCAAATATTACTGGATTATTCACAGATGCCGGAAATGGAAATTGGTACTTGTGGGGAATTGGTGCATTGAATGCAGTATTAATCTTAGTAATAATTATTGTAGCAGTTAGAGTTTTAAGAAAGAGATAAACTTAAAATGAAAACATTAACAAAAAAAATAGCAATATCAGCATTAACTATTGGATTATTGGGATGTTCTAAGCAAATGGGAGTTTTTGAGAATCACCCTGTTAAATATAATAAGGATTTCTTATTCGGGAATAGTATAATCCTTTATTCAACAGAGAATAATGGATATATTTATTTTAGTGATGAAGGTAGTGATGGAAGAATAGAAGAGATACTTTTATCTAATGTAAAAAAAGATGATTCTTTAGAAGATTATGCTACTTTTGAAGTTGGACAAAAAATACTTAATCAATTCTTGGAAAATAAGAATTAGTTTTTTTACTTTTTGAATATTCTATTATATATCTTCTCGCCAAACCTATTTTCTTTTTCTTCTCTTACAACAATTACTCCTATCAAATATCCTATAACTCCTCCAGCAATAACATCGCTGACAAAATGAACTCCAAAATAAACTCTTGAAAATGCTACGAGTATTGCAAAAGCTATCCAGAATTTTTTTAACTTAGGAAATTGTTTTGACAAGATTGGAATAGAGCAAAAGACAAGCATGCTTTGAAAAGAAGGAAAAGAAAAATTCCAAATAGAATAACTTGTGCTTTCCAAAGCAGAAATCAATTCAACAATTCCAAGTTGAAATGGACGTGCCCTTTGAATCATTATTTTCAAAATAAAACTAACAAGAGCAGAAATTCCCAAGCAACTCCAAAGAGGAATAATCCATTTTCTTTTTTCTTTTTTCCATAAAAAAAATGAAGTGAGCACAAAAAACATTATTATCTCTGAACTAACAAAGGTTATTCCCAAAAAAAAACTATCCAAAACCCCATTTCTTAATAGAGAAATTCCTTTTATCAGAAGATTATCCCAATACAAACTTGCAACCATTGAAATTATGACAAACAGAATTATCATTTCTTTGCTTTTTTTCATTATTGTTCAAACAAGAAATTATTTAAATATCTTTATGCTGGTGTTTTTATGAACTTGAAAAATAATAAAACATTAGATATAGTCTTAAGATATTCTATTTTGTTATTCACAGGAATTTTAGGAGTTAATTTTTTTTATTTAATCTTCACTCCCCTAACAATTCAGCCAGTTTACTTCCTTCTTCGACTTTTTTATAATCCTGCATTAATCTCAAATATTATTGTAGTCAATAATCTGCCAATAGAAATAATTGGTTCATGTGTTGCCGGTTCTGCTTATTATTTATTATTAATTTTTAATTTATCAATTCCAGAAATAAAACTTGCAAAAAGAATTGGAATACTTATTTTTTCTTTCTCAATTTTATTAGCAGTAAATATCTCAAGAATTCTTTTGCTTTCTGTTTGGTATGTTTCTCAAACTCCTTTTTTTGATATAACCCATAAATTATTTTGGTATGCAGGAAGCATACTCTTTGTTGTAGGAATTTGGTTTTTAACAGTTAAAATATTCAAAATAAAAGAAATTCCCCTTTATTCAGATATAAAATTTTTAGTGCAAAGTTCAAGAAAAAAACTTAAGAATTCCAAAGGTTCCAAGAGAAACTAAAACTCCTGCAATTAATACTCCTAATCCCATGCTCAAAATGCTTTTCTTTCTATCTAATCCTAAAATCCAAGATATAATGCATCCGCTCCAAGCTCCTGTCCCAGGAAGAGGAATTGCAACAAAAATTGTCAACGCTAAAAATCCCATTGTAGAAAATTCTTTTTCAAATTTGTCAACCTTTTTTTGAATTTTCTCAAAATAAGAATCAAAAACTTTCTTATAAACTTTTGATTTTAATAATAATTTATGAATATTATCAAGAAAATAAAATGCAATAAAAATAGCGAGAATATTTGCAAGAATCATTAATGAGATAACAAAGAACGAAGGAATATTATTTTCATTGGCATAAATAATCGCTAAAGGAATACCCCCTCGTAATTCGCTAATTGGAAGTATTGAAAGAATTAATGCATAAAGAAGTCTTAAATCAACCATTCTATTCTTTTAATTCTTTATTCACTTTTATGAATGTCTCAAGCATGAATTTTTCTGTTGCTTTAAGAATCTCGCAGTTGCTAACTTCCACTTCATAGCATCCTCCGATTGAACCATATTCAGTTATCTTTGTCTCATTTCCTTCTTCTATTGTCATAAAGATATATCTTCCTTGAGAATCACATGTAGCATTTTTATCGCTTATGATTTTTGTTCCAATTAAACTGTACAGATTTTGAACATTCCCAATTGCAATCATTCCGTCCCCATCACAATTAAAATCATTCATCAAATTCAGAACCATATTTTCCTGAAGAATAATGTCTCCGTTAAAAGGGATTTTTTCCAATTCTCTTGGGTCAGTTCTTAAATAAAAATTGTAATCTGCAATTCCTCCTTGATAATCTACTGGGAGATTGGTTTTATACACGAGAATTTCTCCAATTTTCATTCTCTCAAATTCAACCCCTTTAACTATAAAATGTGAAGAAAAATAAATTGCAGAATAAACTATAGCAAAAAGCAAAATAAATCCTGCCATAGCAATCATTATGCTCATAAAAACTTTTTTCTCTTTTTTAAGCTGTTCTGGGGAAGCTAGTTTGTCTTCCTCGAGAATTTCTTTTCTAACTATTTTTTCCTCCCCATCTTTTTCTACTTGGAAAATTTCGTCTTCTATTACATTTTCTTTCTTAGAAATTTCCTTCTTTTTTCTCTCTTTCTTCATAATTTTAGATTTCAACTTTCTTTATAAATTTTATTGTATCTCTGTTATCTTAAATAGGAAACTATCAGTTAGTTTTATCAAATCTTCTTCTTTTCCCTCGATAAAAACGCAATTTTCTTTTTGAATTACGCTATTCTTCTCGCCTTTTTTTATTATAATAAAATTATTGCTGCAATTTTTTACAGGAAAATTATCATCGCATTTTTCATTTTCCGTGCAAGCATATTGAATCCTCTGAACTATCTGATTTGAATAAAATAAATTCCTGTAAATTTCTCCTTCTGCTTCGGAATTTTCTGAAGATATGTATAACGGAAGATTTTGATACTGATTCAGCGAGTTTAATTTTGAATTAATTTTTTCAGTTTCAGTGGGATTGTAAAGAAATGAAAATTGAATGTTCCCCATATTTGCATACCATAAATTATTGCTTTTGACAAACTCAATGTTATTGTAAGTAATTTTCTCTGAATTGCTATTATTAAGCCCACTTAAAGAATATCCCAGAATGCTAGAAAACATAATAATTATCAAAACAATGCTAAGAATAAATTGATTTCGTTTTGCCTTTTTCTCTTCAGTTTTTTTAGAAATTATCCTTCTCATAAAAACAAATATTTTCTAAACTATAAAAATCTTATTAATGAAATCCTAATGTTTTGCTAATTCTTTGAATAATTTTATATCTTCTTTTAACACGATTTGCCCCGCTATTTTTACAAGTTTTAATATCTTTTTATCATTTTTTGAAACTTCTAAAACTAATTTTTTAGTTATCTTATATTCATCCATCTTCTTCGTCTCCCAACATTAAATTAACAAAGCTTTTGCTTAAATAGGTTTCTACGTCTTTATCTTCTATAGGAATGCAGTTATCGTCAAGCCATTTTTTTATTTTATCAAATGATATTTTACTATTATATTCTGCTATCTCCAATATGAATTTGGTTGCTTCCTTATATTGTATCTGCAAATGACATCTATTTATCAGCATAAATATTTTAGCAATAGCGTAAGCAGTTCTTTTATTTCCATCAGTAAAATAATGTCTTCTTGCAAATTCGTTTAACGCAAAAGTGCCTATACTTGTAGGATTTTTCTGATTTTTATATTGATGATTAAGCAATTTGTAAGTTGAATTATAAATTCCCCCTTCATCTCTTATCCCTTTCTCTCCTCCGCTTATGCTGATTATTGCATTGTGAATACTGATTATTGTTTCTTCCATTTTTAATACAAATGCCTTTGAAATATTTTTTCTTGGTTTATTCCAATAAGGGCTATGGCATTTTGGATTAGGACAGGATTTTGGAAGAACATTCCCTCTTTTTTTCCAGATATGGTAACATCTGAAACAGAATAAAGTATTTTCATTAACCATATATGGTTTAAAATAACCATATATTTAAACCTTTCTTTATTCAAATTATATGGGCAGTATTCCCCATATAACTTCCCTCGATTTTCTTTAATATTTTATTTGAATTCATAATTAAAAATATTTTTCCTTCTATAAAAACTTTTTCTTTAATTAAAAGATATAGTTTTCACTAGGGGATAAAAAAAGAAAAAAAGAAAGAAAAATAAAAAATAAATTAGCTTCTCTATTCGCTTGTTGTTTCAAGTGTAGCAACTGTTGCAGAAGTACCTTTGTATTTCTTTCCAGCAGCAGTATCTACAGTTTGCGTTCTCAAGTACATGGCAGCATTAACAGTGTCTGCAGCTTCATAACCAGCGACAACTAAAGCAATATTACCAGTTGAGTAAGGGCTTACTAAGCTTTGAATCAAGAATTGTCCTGTTCCAACGCCTGTCTTTGTTGTGAAGTCAGCACCACATGCAACACCTCCAAGTAAATTAGCAGCAACAGAGTTAATACAGCTTCCACCAACAACAACTAAGTTCTTTGAACTTACAGAACTCACTTCAGAATCCTTTACAAGGATATCTCCAAGTTGAGTTGCTCCTGTTGATGTTCCAGCAGTTATTGTGGCAGCTTCTTCGCCCATATATAACTGAGCATATATTTGCTCATTAGGGTAACTGATTGTAGCAATCTTTTGATCTGAATCAGAAGAATCTACATTTATAATTGAACCGAATAAGTCCATTCTATCTGCTTGTTTGCTATCACTGTATCTTGTTGATGTCCATCCACTTGCAGCATTGCTCCAAGTGTCTTCAACTGTGTCAACACCAATTCCGTCATTACTATCTCCACCATCATCAATCTCAACGATTAATGCTTGGTAAGCAGCATTATCATCTTTTTCTTCAAAGATAACAACACTTGGGGATGTAATTTCAGCAGTTCCTCCAACATTTATCAAACTTATTTTAGTTTGATTTGCTACTCCTGTAGTACTAAAGTTATAAGTTAACTGTCCAATAGGCACAACAACAGAAGTGTCTGCTACTGCTTTAGCAGCTACATCACTAACATTTAATTCGTAAGTTGTTGCACCTACTTTAAATGTATAGTTACCTGCAACTGCTTTTGTAAATGTATCTACACTTGTATATCCATCTCCATCAGGGAGTTTAATCTCTGTAAGGTTTGATCCTGTTGCTCCTGTTACATATGCATCGACATTTAATTGAGTCAATGTAATTGTTTCTGGGGCAGTAAGTGCCACCTTAGCTCCTTTTGAAGTTTCAATTGTTGGGAACAAAATTACAACACCTGCTCCAGTACTATCGGGATAGCCTAAGCTCACGTTGTAAACTTCACCTGCTAATCCTCCAATTCCTGTAAGAGTAACAGAATAAGTTTTTCCACCAACATCTACAGTACCTGTTCCATCATCGGCTAAAGTTGCAGTGTATGAAGTTCCTGAGAAAACGTCTTCAAATCTGACTACGTCTCCAGTAACCCCTGCAGAGCTATTCTTTGCTTCTTTTAATTCAAGAAGATAACCTTCATCTTCATTTCCAACAACTACAAATTCTCCTTTGTGGAATCTTTTTCCTTCAAGAACTGTTATGTTTTTTCCATCATCAGTTCCTTGAAGCATAACTCCTGTTGTTTGATTTTTGACGAATTGGAATGATTTTTCATAACCTCTATGGTCAGTGAATTTAATATATTCCTTGTCATCACTACTAGAACTAAAGCTTATTGTTTCTCTGCTAGAGCTTGTGCTTCCAACAACTGAATCAATGTTATATCCAGTTAAATCTAATTTGAATGTCCCATAAACTGGGTCAGCAAATGATTCTCCTGGTTTAACTGCATCCATGTCAGAGTCAGCACCATAAACACTAATTGTTAATGTAGTCAAGTTGTTTGGATTTCCTGTTCCAAAATCAACTAATGTTCCATCAACACTAGTACTTTCTTCTCCTATTTGAACAGAACTTGCATCTGTAAGAGTTATCTTTTCACTTCCAGCTACAACTGAAGCAGAATATTTTAAATTGTTTTCATCTGCACTTGTTACAGCAACAGTTAAACCATTTATTTTCTTTGATTGAGCTTCAGTAACTTCTTTACTTTCACTATCTCCAGCAGAATCTGTAACTTTAACAGTTGCAGTTGTATCTGATGCTGAAACTAGCTCAATTGTGTAAGCTGCTCCAGCGATAGTTACTTGTGCAGTTGCGCTATCACTACTCAAATCTACTTTTTCGGCACTCTTTAGAAGAACTAAACTAGTGCTATCAGTAGCAGAGCTAACAGTGAAAGAACTTCCGAAGATATCTAAATTTTCACCTTCTGAATCTGCATGTGTGAAGTTAATCGCTTTACTGAAAGTAACAGTGTCATTATAGATGTAGTTAGTTTGTGTTGTACTTAATGTCAATGCTAAGTTAGGGTCATCACTGCTTGTTGGTTGCTTTGCAAAAGTTACTTTAGGATTTGAACCTAAATCAATCTTTTGTGAGAAAGTAGCTTCTACATTTCCTGAAAAGCTTCCGTCTGCTAAAACAGTTGGAAGGCTTGATTTAGTTAAAACGCCTTTAACAGCATTTAAACTATCATTAATGTAGATTTTTGTTCCTCCAGAAGCCAAGTCAACAGCTTCTCCACTAACACTAGCGTCAGTAGTACTTGAGCCTGTCATATATGATTGCAAGTTACCTTGTATGTTTCCAGCTTGAACTAAATCAAGTGAAGACACTCCGGCACCTGTACCATAAACAACTGCTACATTTGCATTTCCAGAAACCACGAATGGATTCGGGTAATTTGCAGCTGCAGCAACTCCCATAGTCATACCTGTCATTAATACACTAGCTGCGATTGCTGATACTTTTTTAAAATTTAATCTCATTATTTTAAACCTCCTTTCAACTCCTTTTAACATGTTGTCTAGGACAACTATCGTCTCAACACAACGAGATAGGGTACTCATCATATCGAGATGAACATAAACTTTGTTAACTCCCTATTAGAACACCCTTAACGAGTGTTAAAATGAAAAATCCATTTTCCTTTAAAAAACTTGTCCTATATATCTTACCTACATTCTTTAAAATAGTGTTTTTTCATTAGTTTCTTTATAAGGATGATGGTATCACTTAAATATGATTACACTTTTTACATGAGATTAAAAGAGAAATTTATTAAAATTTTTTATCTCGATTGTATATATGATAAGAAAGATATATAAATCTAAAATATATTATTATAATATCTAAACAAGAAAGCCATATAATAATGACGACGAGAGAGATAACCATTAAAGAATCAAAAGGAAACTTTTCTTTATTTAAAAAAACTCAATCAGGAAAAGAAGATTATAATTTCTCTGGGGTTTCTGCATTAAGGCAAGTTTTAAGCAATGAAAAAGCGAGAATTTTGGAAACAATAAAGAAAGAAAAACCAATTTCCCTCTATGATTTGTCCAAGAGACTAGGAAGGAATTTCAAATCAATCCACGATGATGTAAAGCTTTTGGAAAGATTTGGATTCATTGAATTAATAGAAGAAAAGACAAAGAATAGAATAAGGCATCGCCCTGTTTTGATAAATGATTCTATAACTATTCACATAAAGCTTTAAGTGTAAATGTCCAAAGTAACTTCGTAATTATCTCTGCTTTTTGCAAAACCCTGAAATCCGCTTTTGTAATTCCTTGTTTCATTCCCTTTCTTAAATTCTAAAGTAGTCTTATCATTGGTTATAATCTTAAAATTATATCCTTTTATTGAACTTTGTTCTCCTGTTTGCCATCCATTTTCAACTAACTTCTCAACTGTTGAATTTAAGATTAAACAGCTATCTTTCCCATCAAGGCAAGGTTTCCCCTCCTCACATGCGACTATTAATCCCTGTAATGAGAAAAATTCAAGTTCGTTCTCGCAATCTGAAGTATATTGGAGTGCAGTCTGGATAAAACTTTCAATTTCATAACTTTCTACAACTTCCTTGTCCTCATTTCTTGAAAGAAAACTGATTAAAATTAAGAGAATAACTGCAATAATAACCATAATTACTGCAAATCCAACCATTTCTTCCTGAGCTGATTTGTATTTAATTCCCATTTGTTCTATCCTCTGAGGCAATCATTAGCAAGGCAAGTTCGCATTTGTCGTAAGTAATTTTGTCATTTAATTCTTTTCTGCACAATGAAATAAAATTATGCGAATAAGGGAGAGTGTTGACATTTTTATCAAGGATTTTGAAAATTTCACAATTAGGATAATTTGCTTCAGTGCATAATTTTTCTCCAGACGGATAAATCTTTCTTATTTCTATTTTTGCAACTCCCCAAAAATCTGAATATTCTCCAATATGATTTTTTAATCCTGCTACCTTATCAAAATCAACGCAATTTGTTTTGCTGTTTCCGAATGCATTGCCACAGGAAAATTCAGGAGAATTTGCAAGCCTTGAAACTAAAAGCATAGATTCTTCTTGTGCAAGAGTTGTTGCACTTTTTCTTAAACTTGAAAACGCCGTCGATAGAAAGAATAATCCTACCATAGCAAATAGAATAATAACTGCGATTATCATAAAAATCATTTGCTGAATTTTCATTTGCCCTTTTTTATTCCGGCATGACTCAAATTTAAAGGGAAATTCTAGCATAAGAAACCGATTAGATGTTGTCTCTACCACAAGAAGCACCTCCTCGCGTTATTTCCTTCATCAACATTATCTGCTTCTATTTTTACAATTTCTAACTCTTTTGATTCCTCAATATTTTTTGCTGTTTCGCTCAGCATTCCCAAATCAATTCCAAGAGTATTATCACATCCTTTTTCCTGAGTCAAAGATTCTTTCTCTAGGTATAGCGAAGAAATTTTTTCAACTCTCATCATCAATCTTTTTATTTGGCATTCGTAGATTTTTTTCTCAGAAAAAATAGCCGCATACATAAGTTCAGGAGAATCGTCGACGAAATACATTTTTGTATTATTTTTTTCAACATAATTCAAATTTAAATTTACATTGATATCACAATCTTTTGTGCCAAAGCAAACTTGTATGTCTCCTTCATTGCATTCGTCGAGGATTAAATTGCTTTGATTCAATTTTGAAAGTTCATTCTCAATTTCGTTTGTGGCACCAACAAAGCAATATCTCTCATTGCTGGAAACGATATACATCAAATCTGCTATCTTAAAAGGAAAATTAAATGGCTTTGAAAAAATATAAAATTTCTTTCCTATAATTTCTTTTTCAGAAAATATATATTTGTTGTAAAAACTAACTGCTACATCTGTCTCAACCCATTTGTTAAAGCTTTTTTGGTCTAATTGAATTGATTGAGTTCCAAATTCTCCATCGATGTCGCAAATGTTGTTGATTTTTGTTTCAGTTGGAATTGTTATCGACGTTGTTTGACTGGATTCAAAACCAGTTTCTAAAGGATTTAACAAACTCCCAATTTCTTTTCCTGTTTGTGCGCTTATGCTTTCCTGCTGAACATTTATTAATTTTGAACTAAAATAAAGTGCAATAAAAATTATTACTATCCCTGCTAAAATTGCAAAAAGCCAACCAAAAGAGATTTCCAATGCTCCCTTGCTATTTTTTTTAAATTTCATTTTTTCTTCCAATTGTTATAAGCATCTCTCCATAATTTTTTGAAATAATCATTTTTACTTTTCCGCCTATATTTTCTATGCACAAAGGATTTCCTCTGTCAGAAATGCTTTCAATGTCAATGTTGTTAATTTTCCCTCCGGAGATTATCCTTTCCGAAGTAAATTTCAAATTTTCAAATTCGTCGTAATCAAAAAAACAAACTGAATCTATTTTGCTTGGCAGAGAATAACCTACTTCACGGCTTCCTTGCGGGCTTTTCCACATTGTATTTACATCGTCCTGAACATCACTTAAAAATTGTTCAACTTGAATTGAATCTTGCAATTCAAGAAATTTTGTTATTGCATAAAATCCAAATGCAAGAAATATGATAATTAAAATAATAGAGAAAATCATTCCGAATGATAAATTCATCTGCCCTCTTTTTTCCATAAATAAAATTACCAAATATAACTTATAAATTTTCCTTTAATAAGAAGTGAATGCTCTTGCAGTTATGCTACACTCATCAGGATTGGGTTTATTTCCAAATTCATCTCTGCATTTGATATAGAAGTTATTGTTAGTATCCCACTCTGCAAAATGTTCTTTGCTATTTGTTGTTGTGAGTTTAAGCCCGTCTTCAAAGTTATAACTGCAATCATTTGTATCGTAAACGCATTCTGCCCCTTCGTTTGTTATAATCTTCAATTGGGCATTTTCATTGTATGCTCTGATTATTAATGGCTCTTCAAAGTCAGTTTCAATTTCAAAATAAGTAAATTCCTCGTCGCAGTTTCCAGTTAATTCTGCAATATCACAGCATTTAACTGAATATTCATAACTTCCTTCATCTAACCATAAGGTTTGTGAATGTTCATATGAATTTGTATTTTGGAATAAAGTATATTTCGTTTCGCTCTCTGCTGTTTCTTTGTATGAACATACCGAACTTCCCTCTCTATGCCCTGCAGATGTTTTTGCAGTTAATGTAACCTGAACGCTTTCAGTAGAATCTTTTATCAATGTTCCTTGCTCTGGAGTGATAGAATCAATAACAAGAGGTTGAGTTCCAACTAAAGTATATTTAACATTTTTCGTCATAATTCTTCTTTCAGATTCTTTATCTGTTCCTTCTTTTAATGGATAACTTTCACAATTAAGATAGAACACATTTTCTGTTTCATCTTTTAATCCGGTTAGTGTTGTGGTGCAAGGATAATATGTATTAGCATTCATTTCAAGTATACTCTGACTGCAAGTCATTGTATTTGCCATATCTGCATAACTCTCGTCGTTGTGACTCCATTTGCAATCTGAAGGTTTATCTGTATAAACAATTATTTCTTGAGATGTCTTTCCGCTTTCTATAGGCCATTTATTAGGGGGATCAATTAATTCAATTGTTGGTGCAGTTGTATCTGGTTGTTCCTGCACGCAATATTTGAATACAAAATTTCCAACTTGAGAGCGTCCATTTGTGCTTTCACATCTAACAAATATTTCATATTTTCCCCCATTCGTTAATGGTATTCCTTCATCTTCTAACTCTGCAACCCCTCCATGAAGAGAAGTCATCGTGTGATTTTCTTTATAATCAAAATTTATTACTTGAGTCATATCACTGAAATTAGATTTTCTTACAGAATCAATTTTACATCTTCCTAATTTATTTAATGCAACTCCATAAGTTATTTTTGAAAATGCAGGTGCACATCCATCTGTTGAACCAGTATATTTAATCTCTACTCCGCTATCTCCAGGATATGTTGCAGTATAAGGAGCATATTCATAACCCTCACTCAATGCTTCTTCCCAAGCAGAAATTGTAGGGGGAGTAACATCATTTCTATTTTCCCAAGTGCACGCTTTATTTTCTGTTTCAGAATTAACTAATATACAACTTGCTCCTAAACTCTCACATTTATATTCTGTGCAAGGTAAATCTCCTTTGTTGCATCGGTCACAATTTTCCCCTCCTGTTTGGGGTTGCCAAGGATTGCAAGTATATTGGACTGCCCAAGTTTCCTGCTCTTTTGTTCCAAAAAATATCCACCATGCAATTCCAACTCCTGCTCCGATTATTCCTACAACTGGAATAGTTCCTAAAATCCCCATAGAAATTCCTCCCCCAAATCCGGGAATAAGAGAAACTAAACCTCCTATACCATAACCTAAAGTAATTGCTTCTGCAAATTCTTCTGCTGCAGCTTCATCAGTTCCGAACAATCCTGTAAGTAAATAGTAGGTTCCATAATAAAGTGTTAATGCAATTCCTGCATTAGCTGCTATACTCGTCCAACTTGCTTTTGTAAGTTTTAAAAGTTTAACTGTAGCTATTGCTCCAGCAGTAGTTACTGCTACAGTTCCTGCTTCAAAAGAGGGAATTGGTGAAGAAGAACTTGCTGTGCTTACAACTTTAAATTCCTCTCCTATAAAATAAGAAAATGTCAAAACACTTGTTACCAATATAAAAATTTCTAATACACTTAATATTTTTTCTTCTGATTTGTCAAGTTTTTTGTTTATCATTCTATTGTTGTTATTTTTATTGGGTCAAAGGAATAACCTAATTTTCCAACATAATTTGTTTTAATTCCGCAATCTCCAAGTTGTGTGCAAATATTATTCAAATCTTTTGCCCATTCTTCTCCTCCATCATTTTCTCCTTCCCCTCCAATGCAGTCACAATTATTTTCAAAACCTTCTTTCCAAGTTATTCCCCAAAACTTTATAGGAGTTTCTTCTTCTTTACACTTCCAGTGATTATCTAATCCTTTTTTTACCATAACCACTGCGCAAGTAGTAGATGCTACTGTGCAACTCTCTCCGTCGACAACTCCTTCCTCTTCTTCAATTAAATTAAATCCAGGAGAATATTTTGGAACGCAAATTCCTTTAGAATTTGTATCTTTAAATCCTTCTGAAGAAAAACTATATCCATAAGAGGTTATCCAAGAACAATCTCTCTTTTCAACATCTTCACAATCTTCTTTTGTCCCAATACCAACACAATCTTCCCATACATTTTTTTTACAAGCTGAAACTTTAAAATTAGTATTTTCATAAGTGGATTCTGCACAGATTTCTTGTCTTTCTGTAGAGCATATTTCTTGAGTAACTTCTTCATCATAGCAAATTAATCTAACTTGAGTATTTCCCACTGGGTTTCTATTATTTCCTGTTCCTACAATTTCAATTTTCTCATCTTTTGTTCTTTCAAATCCAGTCTCAGAATCTGTTGCACACCAGCTTTCTTCATGAAGAGGATACTTTGTCGAAGTAGCTATTCCTGTAGAACTTCCAGTATAAGGTCCTCGATAATCTTTGCAATCCAAGCTTCTGCACAAATAATCTCCCTTATCTACAGAATCGCCTGTTTTTTTCTCTTGGCATTTGCTTCCAGAATGATAATCACAATCTCCACAGCTTGCAGAATTTTTATTTCCTTCTTGATTTCCACATGTTGGTTCTTGTATTCGAGTCCAGTAATCTTCGTCGTCAGCTTGTGAGGAATCGTAAATATTTGCTAAGTTCCCGCAAGTGTCTATAAAATAAACATCATCTCCTTCGCATTTTGTTTCTTCACTTATTCCACATCCTGTTCCTAAACTTTGTGCACTGCATAAATAATCCTCGTGGAATTCAACTTCAGAAAGTGCAGAATTTTTTGCATTAGTTTGGCATTCTGATTTTGTAGTTCTCGTGCATTTTTTAACAAACCCTTCTGTATAAACACAAGCTCCTTCTACATCTGGATTAGCTTTTTCTAAACAACTTAGTTCATCATTAATTTTTGCATCAAAACTGACATCTCCAACGTCTACCTTGTATTTGCTTGGAAAAGAATTGCATGTTACTTCAGTTACAAAAGCAGTCGAGCTTCCGATAAAACAGCATCCTGCTTTGCATTGAGGAAGTTCTTCCATTAATTTATTGCTCCAAAATCCTTTGTTATTCTCGCAAACAACTTGTGTTGAACGACTGCAAGTTCCTTCTTTTTGATTTACGCAAGTTCCAATTTGACAATAAGATGTTGATGCGCAAAAAGTTGAAACGCTTCGATAATCATCATCGCATTTTGATTCTTCATTTACATTCTGGCACCAAGCCTTGCTCGTCGTTTTTTCACAGCAGAATGTCGCTGAACTCACAACTCCAATTAAGAAAATTCCAAGAAGTAATAATAAATATATTTTTTTCATTTTATGCTTTTGGTGATACATATCCTGCAGGCCAAACTTGGCTTCTCACTGCGAATTGAAATTTATTTCCAAGGTTTCTGTCTGAAAGAACATAAACTTTTCTTCCGTCGCTCAAAACATTTTTCTCAACTTTTAAATTGTGATAATATGTCATATAAGTTGTTACCTCTGCATCACCATATGTTGATTCCCAATCTATTATGCTATTAGCTATTGCTGTTAATTCATAAAGATTATTGTCTAGCAATACAACAAATGAATTATATTTTTGAGTGTTCTCCCCTTTTGTCAAAGTCAAGGAGTAATTAAAATTAGTGGAAATTCTCTGCGGAAGAAGTTCAACAAGAGTTTCTCCTTCGGTTAAATCGACGCTGTATCCTTGTTTGACATAACTTTCTCTCATAGAATTAAAACAAGCAACAGCATCTTCTTTGATTTCATTTATTATTTCAGATTCAATATGGGGTTTTAACATTGGTTGCTGAATTAAGCAAGGGCGATAATATTCTGTGGTGTAGCATAAAAATTCAACATTGGAATCATTATACAATGCATAATTTTCTGGAGCAATGCTTCCTCCTTGTTCTGAAATAAGCTCGACGGTATTTCTAATTTTTTCTTCAAGGCAAGATTGAATAAACGATGGAGGATTTTGTTGCTGAGTTGTCAAACTTGTTTTTATTTGCGGATAAAAAGAATAAATCAAAACCCCAATAGCAACAATTATTATTGCAAGAATTATGAAAATTGTTACTTGCCCACGACTATTCATCCCCCTCTTTTCACTCATTCAATTTTTAAGATATCTTTATTTATAAATATTAACAAAAAATAAATTTTTTAAGAAATTATTTTCTAATCCCCTACAATGTTTCTTTAGGTTTTCTAGTTCTCTGCTCAAACCAGCACTCGTTATTCCTAAATTAATTTCTTCTCGTGCTAATCTTCTGCTCAGACCGACGCTCACTTGTCAATGTCCTTTCTTTCGCGTCAGTCTTCGGTTTCTACTCTTGGTGCTAAAAGAAAATTCAATTCCATATGTTCTGTTCTAATGTCAATTTTTAATGGATGGTCATTTGCAAAATTCAAATTTGTTTTTTCAGCAACTTTTGCACCTTTCATAAATTTTTGAAGATATTCCAAGCTGTATTTTGATTTGCATTCTTCTGCTTCAATCTTTGCTTCATCTTTTGAGAATTCGCTCTTTGCTGAATTTAATCCTTTTGATTCCACAATAAATTCCCCGTTTTTTATTTCAAAAGAACAAGCATCAGAAACAACTGCACAATCTTCAATGCATGAAATTAAATCCTGCGAAGAGATTTCAACTTTCGCACTATAATCCAAAACAGGCATGTCTTTTTCCTGACTTTCCACTTCAATTAGGTTTAAACTGAAATTTCTTCTTATTCTGTCTTGAATTTGTATGTTAAGATAATTTTCCTGTTTCTCTAAAATCAAAGGAGTTCCAGTTCCGCATCTCTTTAGTATTCTCTTTAAATTATCTAAATTAATTCCTAAAACTTCTTCATCTGTTTCAAATTGGGAGAATGCACTTTTTGGAATTCTGAATTTTACCATTGCGACATTCGCAGGGTCAATTGCAGTAATGCTCATGCCAAATTCATTTATCTTCATTCTTACTTCAGTTACTAAGTCAGACATCACATCTATTATTTTTGATAGCAAACTTGGGTCTTCTAATTTTACTAACATATTTAACAAAATATTTTTCCTCTTTTAAGTATTGCTATTTTCGAGTATAGGTTATTTATTTAAACTTTTCATAATTTGGATTAACATGGAAAATTCTCCAAATATAAAAGAAGACAGAATTAGAAAAATTACTCATGTTTATTATTCAAACCCGGAGGTTCAAAAAGCGATTTTTGAATTTTCACAGGATAGGGAGATTTCACCAAGATATTTTGAAGGATTCGGAAAACGTCCAGATATCTTCCAATATCAAGGAGATATTTTTGGGCTTGTGAATAAAGGTGCAACTTCCTTTCATTGTTCAGAAGAACTTTGGAAAAATCCTCTAAATATTAAAACCGGAATGGATGGAAAGCAACTTAATGAACTAAGAAAGGGTTGGGATTTGATTCTGGACATTGATAGCAAATATATTGATTATAGCAAAATTTATGCAAATGTTTTAATTAATTTCCTTGAATTCAACGGAGTAAAGAATATAGGAATAAAATTTTCAGGAAGCAAAGGGTTTCATTTGATAATTCCGTGGAAAGCTTTCCCCAAAGAAATTAACGGAATAAAAACTTCAGAAATGTTTCCTGAATGGCCAAGAATTTTAACCAAGTATATTATAGAACGAACTCACGATTATCTTATTACAGAAGTTACAAAATTGTATTCTCCCAATAAATATATTAAGGACAGAGAAGCTCCAAAAGAAGTAATGCCGGATTTGGTTTTGGTTTCTCCTCGTCATCTTTTTCGAATGCCATATTCTCTTCATGAAAAAACTGCTCTTGCAAGTGTTGTTATTGATAAAAATAAAGTTTTGGATTTTCAATTAAAAGATGCAGACCCCTTGAAAGTGGAAGTGAAAAATTTTATGCCAAATTGTAGGGAAGGCGAAGCTTCCAGATTGCTGATGCAAGCACTTGATTGGAGCAAGGAAAATTCTCCTGCTGAAGAAAAGAAAACTTTTGAATTCAAGCCTATTAATATAACAGACCATTCTGAAAAAAATTTCCCTCCTTGTGTAAAGCAAATTCTTTTGGGAATAAAAGATGGGAAAAAAAGAGCTCTATTTGTTTTGATAAATTTTTTCCGTTCAATAGGAATTGATAAGAATGAATTTGAAAAAATAATTTATTCTTGGAATGAAAAGAATGAACCGAAACTTCAGGATAGCTATATCAAGTCTCAAATTTCTTGGGCATTGAGAAAGAAACCAATTATGCCTCAAAATTGCAAGGAATTTTATCAGGGCATAGGAGTTTGCATTCCCGACGATCTTTGCAAGTTAATTAAAAATCCTGTAAATTATGTTGTTAGAAAAAATTTTCATTATACTAAGAAGAAATATCCAAAAAATAAAGATAATTTTAAAAACAGCAAGTCATTAAATTAGCCATGAGAAAAAAGGGGTTTGTTATTTTGCTATTCCTTATAGTTTTATCTTTATTTTTCATTTCTGCAGTAGATGAAACAGTTGAGCAAAAAGCTTATTCTTGTTTGGAAAATAAAATTGAAAAAGACAAATGTGCTTCTCTTTCTACTGAAGAAAAGATTTTCTCGCTCTTATCAATTGGAAAATGCAAAAGCGAACTTTTAGGAGATGCTTCAAATAATCAATGCTGGCCAAAAGGAGGATGCAAAGTAAAAACAACTGCACAAGCAATTTTAGCGTTAAACTCTGTAGGTTATGATACCTCTCAAGCAGAAAACTGGTTGCTATCAAAAAATGCAACTTTCTCGGAAAATGATTGGTTCTTGCAAGTCGACTCCACTAATGAAACTTCTTGCACTGCAACTTATTCTGGGAGCACTTATTCTTTTTCAGTTAATGAGGATAAAACTTTAAGCAAAAATGCAGGAAGTTGCTTGACAAAATTCGAGGACTACTGGTTTAAAATTTCCTCTTCGTGTTTTAGCAGAACCTTTGAAATTTCTTGCTCTGACTCTTTTTTAACTTCAATCTTATATAGAAAAGAAGAATCATCAACATTTTTTATTTCTGATAAAACAAATTCTGCATCTAAAGAGGGAAAAACATCAGAGCAAATCCACTCCTTCTGTTTTACCGACGCAACCTCTTGCAATTACGAGGGAACTTTATGGGCAGCACTTGTCCTTGACTTTTTAGAAAAAGATGTTTCTTCATTTACTCCTTATTTAATTTCAATGGCTGATGAGAATTCAAAATACATTCCAGAATCTTTTTTGTATATGCTCACAGATGATTATAGAACAGATTTATTAACAAAGCAAAAAGAGAATAAATGGTGGGCTGAATCTGGAGAGAAATTCTATGATACTGCTGTTGCACTTCTTCCTTTCCAAAATGAGGAATCATTGTTAGAAAAAACAAATTCAATAAACTGGTTAACAGAGATTCAAGATGACGACGGATGCTGGCAGGGAAATATAAGAGACACTGCATTTTTGCTTTATTCTTTGTGGCCAAAAACAATAATCTTAGACAATGTTTCTGAGTCGTTAGATTGCGAAGACTCAAATTATTTTTGCATGTCCAAATCTTCTTGTTCAGGAATTTCAGGAGAAGAGCTGGAAAATTATAAAGGGTGTTTTGGAACAAATATCTGTTGTAATAAAAATAAACTCTTGGAGAGTTGTTCAGAGCAGAATGGAGAATTGTGTTCCTCTGGAGAAGAATGTTTAGGAGGAGATTCAGTTAGTTCTTCTGATTCAACTTCTTCAAAAATTTGTTGCATCGACGGAGATTGCGGAATTTCAATAACAACAGAATGCGAAGACAATGGAAATACGTGTAAAAATTCGTGCTCAACTCAAGAGCAAATATCTTCTTATTCTTGTCCTTCTTCTCAAGTTTGCTGTTCTCCTGCTGAGAAAAACCCAGTGAATATTTTAGTTATTGTCATACTTTTGATTTTGATTTCTCTAGTTGTTCTTGGAATAATTTTCAGAAACAAGATAAGGGAATTTTTCTTTAGATTTAAAGGAAAAGGAAAACTTTCACCTGCAGGGGGTCCAAGATTTCCTCCTACATCTTCTTCAAAAATTTCCCCTAATGCCATTCCACGAAGAATAATCCAAAATCCCCCTCAGAGAGTTCCATTAAGACCTTCAATGAAAAATAATTCTGAATTTGATGATGTTCTTAAGAAATTAAAAGAAATAGGAAAATAAAATGAAAAAATTTCTATTTCTACTTTTTATTTTGCTATTGCTTCCTCAGATTTTCGCATTGGAATTCGATATTAAAGAAAATTTCAGTCAAGGTGAAACAATAATCTCTAAAATATCTGGAACTTTTATTTCTCCGATAACCAATGCAAATGTGTTCTTTTACAGAGGGCATATTGAGATTCCAATGGATTATTCCATTTCAAAAATAGAAGAAGATTATTACTTATATGTAAAAACTTTAGGAAAATCTTCAGGCAATTATTCGGTTTCAATAAAAGGCATTCAATATATGAAAGGAAGTGAAGTTTCAAATGAGAATATAACTAGAAATTTTTCAATAACAGAACAAGTTGCTGATTTCTCTGTTGAGCCTGGATTTGCAATTGTCTCAAATGATTTTTATCTTCAATTTCAAAATTTGCAGGAGAATCAATTAACTTTGGAGATTAATACAGAACTGGCTTCATCAAGTGCAAGAGAGATATTTATTCTTCCAGAATTGTCAAAGACATCTTCTATTCCTTTAAAGTCAGGGCAAATTAAAAAAATAAATTTTCACTTTGGAGAAGGATTGCCTGCTAAAAAATTTATTGAAATAAAATCAGGAAATTTAAGTTACGAAATTCCAATTTACATTTTCACCTCTTATGAAGAAAGCAAAACAAAATCTTTTGGAATTGACCCTTCCACATTAGTTCTTACTGTTTTGACAAACAAGCAGGAGAAAAGAGCAGTTTACTTGTTTAACGAGGGGGAAGAAGATTTGCAAAATATTTCCTTGTCTTTATCTGATTCATTAATTTCTTCTATGAATATTTCGCAATCTAAAATTGAAAATTTAAATGCTAAATCTGGAATTCAAATTGAATTGTCTTTCTTCTCTGCTCAGGACAAGAAAGTTGAAGGTTCATTAAGAGCAACAGCAGGAGATAAGGTAATTTCTTCTGCAATTGCTGTAAGTTTTTCTAGCAATTCTTCTCTTATCTCAAATGTAACTCAATCCCCTTCAGCAACTTCCAGAACTTGTGTAGAACTTAATGGAACAATTTGTGCAGAAAATAAAGAATGTGATAAAGCTCCGATTTATGCAAAAGATAATGTTTGCTGTTTAGGAAATTGCGGAGATAGTGCAGAGAGTTCAACAGGAAGAGTAATTGCAATAGTTCTCACATCCATTATTCTTATTGGGATTGGATTTTTCTATTTCAAATATAAGAAAACAAAAAAACCAATTAATCTTTTAGAAATTGCAAAAGGAAAGCCTAAGCCATAAAATTTACATTTTGCCCGATGTAGTTATATCCAATCAATTTTCCATAGGAATTATATCGAGGTTGAGTTTTTTCTTTTCTTGCCTCAAATTTTTTCTTCATTATTTCTTCTTCTTTCCAAACAGGAACTTTTCCAGATTCAAAGAGTTTTCTCAAATCATTGTAAAAATATCCCGAATAAAATGCACGAGTTTCAGAGATTCCTTCTATCATTTCTTTTTTTTCTTAACTTCCTTTTTCTTAGGAACATCCTGTTTTATCTCAACATTCTCCATCAATTTTGCTTCTAAAATCTTTTTCTCATTCTGCAAAATCCTCGCAACTTCTTCATAACCATGAAGTCTTCTTGTGAGTTCATTCAAAACATCGTTGAATTCGTTGTTAGTTAATGAGATATTCTGCGGGGAAATAATCTCTAAATATGCAGGCATATATTTGAACATTAAAATTGTGAGATACATTAAATTGTCAGTTTCTACTTCAATTTCAGCAAAACTTGTGTAAAAATCAGTCTGATCTTTCAGCAAAACAGGAGGATTTATTTTTGATTCTCTAACTTTAACACCTTGCTCTTCTTTTATTTTATTAATTATATCTTCAAGTGTTTCAATCAAATATTCCTGCGGTCTTCCTAGTACCTCTACAACAAACATTGCTCTGATTTTTGTTTCAGTTGAATTCATTTTTTCTTTTCCTGTTCTTTAATAGCAATAAGGTTCCAAATACTAAACCAATGGTGATAATGCCATAAAAAGATAAATTTCTTTTCAAAATTTCTTTATTATCTTCACTTTTTATACTTTTTGCATTCAAGGAAATAGGGCTTAAATTTTTAATTTCTGTTTTTTCAATTGTTTTTTCAATTTTATTTTCAATAACCTCATCATTCTTTTCTTTCTCTTCCTCTTCTGGTTCTTTTGCTTTTCCATCAACACAGGCAAGTCCTTGAGTTTTTATTTTTTCTAATGTTGTTTCTCCAATTCCTTTAATATCAATTAAATTATCTACAGAATTAAAATCTCTCCCATCAATAATTCTTTGTGCATAAGCAAGTCCAATTCCAGATAATTTATCTAACTCTTCCAACGAGGCAGAATTTATATCAATTTGATTCTCATCGCAAACAGCATAAACAAAATTTAATAAAAAAATGAAGAGGAGAATAATTACAAACTTATTCATATAGATAATATGGGATTAGCATTTTTATTTTTTGTTATATTTTTCAATGAAGTCGATGTATTCAATTCCTTTTCCTTCTTCCAGCAATTTTATTGCTGGCGAAATGGATTTCCTATTCATTTCCTTTCCTCCTCTTGATTTTCTCGCGATTAAAATCCTTGAAAATATTTTATTTTCCAGATACCAAATGCACATTCCTTTTTCTATTTGGTCTAAATATCCATTGGATTTGACTTCCAATCCAATTACATCAAAAACTTCTTTATTATCTTTTTTTATATATTCTTCGGGAATTGAAGTTCCTTCAATTGTTTCTTCTTCCTCTTTTTTATCAATTCTCTTAAAGCAAATAAAGTCAGGAAAACCAACTCCAATTGTCAAAATTTTTGAAAAAGGATTATATTTTCTTTTTGCAGAAACAATTTTATTTTTATCATAATCAACTGTGTTAATCCATTTGCTTACAATCCATCCTTTCTTTTCCAAGTCTTCTCTAACTTTTATTTCAAATTTCTGCCCTGCAGCTCTGCTTTTTTTTCCTCGTTTTGATTTTTCAGAAGGTACTTCTTCCAGCAATTTTATTGATGGCGAAATGAATTTCTTATTCATTTCTTTTGTTTTATCATCCATCAAGATATTCAGAATAAGAAGTTTATATTTTTTTACAAGTCTCTTCCTTTCATTTGACTTTAGGTGAATGAATGATCCTAGATTAAAGGTCTCGGGCTTGCAAAGTTCGCCTCTTGTTTGCTTTTGCCCTTTCAATTCCATTAATCAAAAGCTCTTCAACTTTTTTTTCAAGAGCAGTTCCAACTTCATCAGCAACAGAAGAAATTTCCCCTTTTTTGTCAAGTTCTTTCACAACTTTTCTAATATTTGATTTTACAATCAATACCATTATTTATTTTTTCCTTCTTTTATGTCTTCTTCAAATTCTTTAATTGCTTCTTTTATTTGCTCAATTTCTTTTTCAGAGATGTTATATTCCCCATGGACAAGCTTATTTCTCAATTCTCCAAGTTTTTGGAATTTCTCTCTTGTTTTTGATTTTATGAAGTTATTTCTGAACAATCTCTTAATCGCTTCACTCAAATTTATAGGCTCGTCTTCATCAATGGAAATCTTCATTTTTTCAACAAGTGCATTTTTCACAAGAGAATCTAAAATCAAATAATACCTCAAAAATTCTGCAACATTATTTTTATTTGTTGGTTCTAATTTTAATTTTTCTATTTCTTCTTCCAATTCCATAGAATCCATCTCTCTCATTTGTTTTTCTGACAAAATTGAAGCCAAGATTCCTGCTCCTGCAAATAGCAAAGAAATAATTGTTAAAATGATTCCTTCTACTAAAACGGATTCAAGGAATAAAATTATTATTATGTAAAAAGGGGAGAAAAAAGAAATAAACCAAAGTGCTGATGCAATGTGATTAAAATAACGCTTTAATTTGTTCAAAGGGTCTTGAATCATATAATTAATCCCATAAATATAAACAGAAGAAAATAAAATTAAAATTATTCCATCAATAAATTGCCCAGGGGAAATGTCAATCCAGAATAGCCTCAGAGAAATCCCCTCAGAGAAAAGAGAAACAATTGAATCCCTTATTGTGAATATTATCAAAAGAAGAGAAAGTGAATAAATCACCTTGCTGTCTATCCATGAAAATAATTTATTTTCCTCCATTAGGCAAAACTCCTGTTTTGAATTTGTGCTGAACTTGTTCTGTCATTTTCTTCTCTCTTTTCATTTTATAATCTACTTCCATCAGGTTTCATCAACGGAAATATAACACATTCCCTTATTGGTTTTCCTTCAAGGAATGCAAATAATCTTTCTGAAATACCAAAACCTGTTGTTGGAGGCATTCCATATTTCAATGCTTCAACAAATTCGTCGTCTTTCATTTGTGCTTCTTCATCTCCCTGTTCTCTTAACTTTTGTTGTGCTTCAAATCTTTCCATTTGGTCAACAGGGTCATTTAATTCGCTGAATCCTTTTCCAACTTCACTTCCTGCAATTAATATCTGATATCTCTCAACTACTTCTGGATTTTTTTTAGAACGCTTAGCCAGGGGTTCCATGCTAACAGGAACATTTATCAAAAATCCAGGCCCTGCAATTTTCTTTCTGCAATGTTTCCATAAATTATCAATTCCTCTTGTAAGATTAAATCCTTTTTTGTCATATTTTATATCAAGTTCTTTTAATTTATTTTTTACTTCTTCAATATTTGTTTTCATTATGTCTATCTTTGTCATTTTTTTTATTATTTCTATAAAATCATAAGTTTCCCATTTCTTTCCCAAATCAATGTCAAATTCTTTTATCTTGAATTTGAGAGTTCCATAAACTTCCTTTGCAATGTATTTGTACATCTCTTCAGCAAGCTTCATTCCGTCGTTATAATCTGCATATGCCCAATAAAATTCCATCTGGGTATAATCCTGAAGATGTTCTGCATCCATTCCCTCATTTCTAAATATTCTTCCAATCTCAAAAACTTTTGGATATCCTGCAACCATTAATCTTTTTAGCCAAAGTTCAGGAGAGATTCTTAAATAAACATCTAAATCCAATGCATTGTGATGAGTGATAAATGGTTTTGCTTCTGCTCCTCCAGGAGTGCTCTCGAGAACAGGAGTTTCAACTTCCATAAATCCTTTTGAAATAAGGAAATTCCTCATTGTCTGCCAGAATTTTGATTTCCTCACAAATAATTCTCTTATCTCTGGATTCATAATGATATCCAGATATCTTTTTCTTAATTTTTCTTCATCATCTTGCAATCCGTGAAATTTTTCTGGGAGAGGCAAAATTGCTTTTGTTAATAATTCAATTTTTTTTACAAGTATGGAAAGTTCATTTGTTTTTGTTTTGAAAACTTCACCTTCAACTCCAAGGAAATCTCCAGTATCAATATATTTGCTGAAAAAAGAAAAAACTTTTTCAGGAGTATTCCCCTCTTGAAAAACTATTTGGATATCTCCAGAAGAATCTCTTAATTTTGCAAAAGAAATTTTGCCAAGTTCTCTTTTCAAAATCAATCTTCCCGCAGTTTTGATTTTTGCTCCGAGTTTTGATTTCAAGCATTCATTAACATCTTCTTTTTTATCAAATCTGTTTGGATAAGCATCAATGCCTTCTTTTTTCAATTCTTCAATTTTCTTTTTTCGTTCGTCAATTATTTGTTCTTCTCTAGACATTTTTCATTCCCTCAATGAAAAATTCTAATGAAAATCTTTGATTTGCTTGTCCCATGTTTTACTTAAATAAAACTATTTTAAATATTTATCTTAAACTTGAGAATATATTTATTTATAAAGGGTTAATATTATTCTCCCCCTTTTCTATTTTCTACCAGGTTAGGTTCTTTTCTTCCTTAAAAGAACCCACACTTCGTAAGATTTATTAATGCAATTTTATTATTATAATTATGAAAAGAGGAAGAATGAAAAAAGATTTTTTTAAGCACCATTCAGAATGTGAAACAAAATGCCATTGCGGAAGTGCCTGTGGCGGAAGTGTTTATTTTGTAGGATTTATCGGTGCAGTAATTTACTATATTCAACAGGCAAATGGTTTCTGGGAAGGTGTCCTAGGAGTTTTGAAAGCTCTTGTTTGGCCTGCATTTTTAGTGTATAAAATGTTGAGTGCATAATGCAACTAAAACAGCTAATAGCAGTATACCTACATTTTGAATAAAAAGTAAATATTTATAAATATGTAGGTATATAAATTCTCATGGTTGAATTAAAAGAAATTAAGAAAGGCGGAAGGAAATATTATTATCTTGTTCATAGTTTTAGAATAGGGAAAAAAATAGGTAAGAAACAAAATTATCTTGGAGATACTATTCCAAAAAATATTGAAGAGGAAAAGAAAAAATTTATGCAGGAATTTTATAAAGAAAAATTTATGCACGATTTGGATAAAATAAAAGAGAATTTTTCTAATGAATATAAAAGCCTCCCCGCATCTGCAAAAGAGAAATCAAAAGAAAATTTTGCAATTAAGTTTACTTATAATACCCAAAGGATAGAAGGTTCTACTTTAACTTTGAAGGAAACAGCTAATTTACTGGAACATGGTATAACTCCCTCTTCAAAACCAATAAGAGATGTTAAAGAAGCTGAAGCACACAAAAAAGTATTTTTTGAAATGATAAATTATGATAAAGGATTAACCTCAGGAATTGTTCTTAACTGGCACAAAACTTTATTAGGGGATACAAAACAAGATATTGCGGGGAAAATTAGAAATCATAATGTTGCTATTTCTATGTCAAAATTTAAACCCCCGATGTTTATTGAACTAGATGTTTTATTAAATGAATTTTTTGAATGGTATAAAAGAGAAAAAACTAAACTGCATCCAGTAGAATTAGCCGCACTAACTCATTTGAAATTTGTAACTATTCATCCTTTTGCAGATGGAAATGGGAGAACTTCAAGATTAATGATGAATTTCGTTTTAAAGAAAAATAACTTTCCTATGCTGGATATTCCTTATGAAAAACGAACAGGTTATTATAATGCCCTTGAAAGGGCACAAGTTAAGAAAGAAGATGGCATCTTTGTTCAATGGTTCTTTAGAAGATATTTGCAGGAATTTAAAGAGTATTTGAAATAAAGTGGAGATTTTAGGTATTTTGAAAGCTCTTGTTTGGCCTGCATTTTTAGTGTATAAAATGTTGGGATTCTAATCCTCTACTTCTTCAAGAATTATCCTTTCTTTGAATTTTCCTCTCTTTTCTACTTTTTCTTTTTTAATATTTTCAATTTCTTCTTTATCAAATTTTTTGAATTCACAAATTCCTTCAATTACTTCCAACACATCAGCTAATTCTTCTTCGTTGCTATTTCTAGAAAATTCCCCAACTTCTTCTGAAAGTTTTTCTTTCAATCTTTCCCAATATTCTTTATCATCAGCGACATGAGTTAAAGGTTTTTCTCCGTTGCTCTTGATTATCTCCGGGATTTTATCTCTTACTAACTTATTGAACTTCATTTTCTATCCAATTCCTCATTTAACAATTCATCTGCAAGAATTTGAAATTTATCTTCTCTGTTGACATGAACATATTTTATTTTTTTAAAATTTTCCTGAAGTTTTTGCACTTTTAAAAATAACGGAAGAAGATATTGATTTCTAACTCTATATTTCCCCAATAATTGTTTCACGACAAGTTCAGAATCCAAAACACAAGTAATTTCCTCGTTGGTAAATCTCAATGCAAGTTCAAGTGCTTTTATCAATGCTTCGTATTCAGCAATATTATTTGTAACGAATTTTCCTATTGTTGCAGAATATCTTGTAAGGATTTTTTCATCTTCCCTAATAATTACTCCTATTGCTCCTGGTCCGGGATTCCCTCTCGCACCGCCATCGCTATTTGTAAATATCATAAAACTTCCCTCTGCGAAAAGGTGCGACTAAGAATTTTTCCTGAATTCGACCTCGCACCGCCATCGGAGTTTGTGAAAATCATTTTAATCCTCCGAAAAGGTGCGAATGGAAATTTCTAAAGAAATTTGCTTGTGCTCCGCCATCTGAATTAATAAAAATCATAGTCAATAAAAAGAAAAAGGGTTTTTATATTTTAATGATAATTTCTACTTAGAAAGAGATATAAATAAAATTAACGATAACTAATAATAAAAAAATGAACTTTACAAATTTTGCAGTATTCATAATATTTTTTGGGATAGCCCTAATTGAAGCATTTAGAAATAATAATTGGATAGAAGCATCACTTTTCTTAGCCTTTGGGATATTATCTTTGTGGGTTGATATTAGAAAAAAATAAATTCAAATGTGTAGAATCTTGAATTCTTTAAAATCCTGAACCCTTTCATCTTTAACTTCTGTATTTTCAATTCGAGAATATTTTGGCCCCTTTTTGCACAACTCAATCATCTTGTTAACTTCCTCTTGATTTCCTTCCATAAAAACTTCAACTCTTCCATCTTCAAGATTTCTAACAAATCCTTTAACATCATTTCTTTCTGCGTTGTCCTTAATAAATTGCCTGAAAAATAATCCTTGCACAGTTCCTTGAATGTAAATTCTGACTGCTTTTTTCATAATTGAACAAACTAAAAGAGATTATTAAAGATTTGCTAAATTCCCCTATAATCCAATTCGTTATTTACCACAGCAACTGTCTGCGACGCGAAATACATTTTATTTCCAATAGAAACTAAATTTGCTTTTTCTTTTATTCTCTTCAATTCTTTTTTTGGCAATCCTTCGTGGTCTCCAAGAATAAAAACGCAATTATCAGGAATTTTCGCTTTTCTAATATCTTCCCCCCTCTTATCCAAAAGGAAAATTTCTTTTCCTTCATCTTCCATCTCTTTAATTAAATCAAAAAAATTCTTTTTTTCAATAAAGCATCCAGGAAAAACTTCTGTCTTTTTCCCTTGTTTGTATTTGTATAAAATTTTCTTTATCAAATTCCCAACATCTTTTTTGCTTATTTCTAAATCATCCTTCACTTGAATTTCAATATGCTTTGGGGGGTCAGGCATCCCATAAAATACAAAATGGAATTTCATATCTTTCCTAAAACCATGAGACAAAAAAACTCCCTGAATAAAACTATGAATTGCAATATCCATTCTTCCTGCTTTCATTAGTTCTCCTGTATCAAAATTTCCAGATGTTCTTGCACTTTGAGAAAAGTAAACAAATTCACGCATGCGGAAAATAAGAAGAGGGAAGTTAAAAAGGTATTGATAGAAGAATAAACTTTTAAGGTTTGAATATGTTATTTATCTATGAACAAAAAATTATTAATAAAAAATCTGTATTCTCCAATGACTTTAATTTTAACTATATTCTTAATTATTATCTTCTATTTAATCACCCCTATTTTTGCTTCGAGATTAAAAGAATGTTCTAATTGTAGCTATGATATGGGGTGTATGAGTGAATGTATACTTTTTGTTTACCCACACCCCTTATTTTATTTAGTAATCTCTTACATAGTTTCATATTTTATAACTATTATTTATAAGAAAATTAAAAAGAAATAGTTACCCTTTTATTTCCTGCAATACAAACATCGGTTTAGCGAAAATGTTTCCTTCATTAACAACTTTGAACATTCCAACAAATTTTCCTTCTGAAAAGAAACAGACGCTTTTGTCTTTGTCTATTTTTTCCTTCTTGATTAAAAATTTATTGTCTATTGGAGCTCCGTGCATAATTTTCTCAACAAATTCTTTTTTAACTTCAACAATAGGATAAACTTCACTCACAATTTCCGCAGGAATTATTATTTTTCTTAATTTTTCTTCATTTCCTTTTTCGTATTCGCTAACAGCTTTTTCAAATTCTTCTTTGCTTGTCATTTTCTCTTCCTTGAAAATTCCTGCACGAATTCTTTTTAATCCAATCATGTGTGCACCGATTTTCATTTCTTCTCCTAAATCATGGACTAATTTTCTAACATAAGTTCCTCCTTGGCATTCAACTAAAAAAGAAACTTCCTTCCCATTTTTTTCAAGCAACTCAAATTTTTTTATTTCTCTTTCTCTTTCCTGTCTTTTTACACTTGAACGAACAGGTGGAAGCTGGATAATTGTTCCCATAAATTTTTCATCGATGACTTTCTTAATTTCCTCAAGAGAGACATCCTCGTGAATTCTCATTGTTCCAATATATTCTTTGTCTTCTCCCAAAAAAAATCCAGTCAATTTTGTTGCTCTGTTTAATGAAACTGGCAAAACTCCTGTTACCATTGGGTCCAAAGTTCCGAAGTGGCTTGTTTTTCTCAAGTTTAATCTTCTCCTAACAGAATCAGAAACATCAAAGCTTGTGCAACCTGCAGGCTTATCTAAGATGATAATTCCAAATTCAATAAGCTCATGAATCGTTTTTTCTTTCTTTAATTTTTCAATATCCATATAATTAACTCGAGAAAGCAGTTATAAAATTATCTAATCTAACAAAGAAATATTTTTTTCTTTCAACTTCTCTTTTCTTTTTTAATAAATTCTTTCCTTATCTTTCTTAATTCAATCATCTTCTCTGTTGCATAGGAAAATGCATAAGGTTTCATATCAAGATGCATTAGAATAAATTCTCTCAAAGCCAATCTGTTTTTCTTTCCAACTTCCCTTAGCATCCAGCCCGCCCCTTTCTGAACATACATATCTTCATCGTAAATTAATTTCTCTGCTAATCTGAATGTTAATTCTATCTTGTTTTTTTTGATTAATCCAATATTTGAAACAATGCTGATTCTTCTAATCCATGGATTTCTGCTCTCACTCAAATTTTTTATTTCTTTCATTAAATCAATTCTCTCTGCTAAAATGGGGCTAAGAATATGACTTGACAATTCGTCTGTTAAATCCCATGTTTTTGCTTTGTCGATTCTTTTCATTGTAAATTCCCAAACTTCTTCAGGATTTTTTTTAACATAATTTGAAAGAAGACTAAGTGCAACCCACATTTCTTCATGATTTCCCGAATTCCAAAGTTCATCAAATAAATTTAATGCAGAATAGAAATCCAGATTTTTCAGTTCCTTTGAAATCGCTTTCACATCAGGAACTTTGTTTCCATAGAGATTGTAAGGAGAATTAAGATACTTTTTTCCGTGCTCTGCTCGTTCTTTATTCCCCCGTTCAATTAATCTTTTTCTTATTTCTTCAATTTCCATTATATTTTCTCCAAATCTTTTACTTCCTGTAAAAGTTTGCAAATTGTAACTTCCTGTTTCAATTTAATTCCTCTTCTTCAACCTCAATTCTATCATAAGTAGGATATTCCTCAACTCTTTTTATTTTATATTTTGTTAAAAGTTTTCTTGCTGTTGGTTCAGAGAGAATTGTTCTTTTTTTATCTTTGTCATAATAAGTTCCTTTCAAGTTTAATTTCCCTTCTGAAATCAAATAAATTACTGTTCCCTCTTTTGTCTTTTTTCCGTATGGAAGAATCTCATGCCTCTTTAATCGATTTGCAAACTGCGAACAATTTTTTAATTCAGCAGTGCACATATGAACCTTTAATTTTGATTTTGTTTTAGTTAATTCTTCTAAAATCCATTTGCCTGCCTCCAAGCTCCCAGCAACAACATAACCTCCTTCTTTTAAAGTGTAATTTTTTGTTATCCTATCGAAATTTGTTTCAGATAATTCAAATTCATTAAGATTAACAAACGAAATATTTTTTTCAACATTTAAAATAAAATCAAGAATTTTATTTTTCTTCTCGGGAATCATTGGAAGTTCAATCCCGATATTTTTTCTTCCAAATATCTTTTCAGCTAATTTTATTTTTTCAATATCTTCCATTTGAGAAGAACTTAGACTTCCTGTCTGATTGCAGGAACTGTGAATCCCCGAGGTTCGAATACAACTTCCTGTTGGGTTGCTGGAACTGTGAAGAACCCGCTGGGGGTTCTCATTATCAATTAAAAATTCGGGATGAAATCTAACTTCATCGACGCATTTTGATAATTTTTCTAATTTCTCTTTTGTAACAAGTTTTGTCGGAAGATAAATATGAATGTGAAATTTTTCCCCAAACTCTTTTTTTAATTTTGTTGCGAATTCAATTGTTCTTTCAAAAAATATAAGAGGGTCTCCACCAGTAATTCCTGCAGATGTTGCATTGCTCTCTTTTACCTCTTTCAAAATGTCTTCAAAGTTTTTGCATTCCCGCTCATTTGCGAAAATTAAATTTTGATTTTTTCTTTTCTTGCTAAGCGAACAATACCAACACCCTCTCTTGCATATTCCAGTCATAAACAGAACTAATTTTTCCCCCTTAACGCAATATTCACATCCTTTTGCTACTCCATTTAAGCAGTAAGAATCATATTTTGTTTTTTTAATAGACATAATCTCAGAAATAAAATATTGTATAAAAGCTTATTGCCCTTGACTTGACTTATTATAGCCAACTTTCAAATTCTTTTTTTCCTTAGGGCTCTTTTCGTTAGTAGTATGTTTCATTTCTTTTGCTTTTGTCTTTTCTATTTTTTCTTCTGCTTCAACTGTTGCTGCTTTGTCTTCCTTCTCTTCTTTTTTGTCTTCTTTATTTTCTGCCTCTTTATCTTCTGGAACATTCTCTTCAACTTTTTCAGATTTCTTTTTCTTAGCAACTTCTTTGCTTTGATTTTCAACTTTTTCTGCTCTCAATTTTTTGAATTTAAGATTTGTAGACATCTCAACTGCTTCAACTCTTACAATTCCGTTTTCCTTAATTGCTTTGACTTTAATTTTTGCAGGAGGATGTTTTATTCCTTGATGCCAAATTGTCTCGTTCAAATATTTGTCAATCTTAACAAGATTTAAATCTCTGTCCTCAACTTTCATGTGTTTAGCCAAGAATTCTTTTATTGTTTTAATTGCTTTGTTTGCTTTTTTATAACTTGGAACTTTATTTGTGCTCTTTCTGAGTGGAATTATATATTCTCTCTCAAAATTGCTTTCTGTTTTTGTTTTTTTATTCATTTTATTTTATCAGCCCATATGCCACTTTCTTATTCTTCGTGGTTTAATGTGTAATTTAGTCCTTCTCCAATTTCTTTTTGTTGCAGTCATAGCAGAAGGATGAACTCTTTTTCCTGTCCCGTATTTTTTCATAACTGCCCAAACAGGAGCCCATTTTGTCTGTCTTGCTTTAACTGCTAATTTTGATTTTTTCTCGTCGTATCCTCTTTGTTTTTTTGAAACATGAGGTTTTTTTCTTTCAACGATTTTTTCTTCAGAAATTTTATTTTCTTTCACTTTTTTCTTAAAAATATTTTTTCTTTCCTTAACTGGTTTTTCTTTTTTAATTTCTTTAATTTTTTTCTCTTTCACTGGTTTTTCTTTTTTAATTTCTGCCATTTTATTTATTAACTAATTTACTTAACAAATTTAATTTTTCTATCTCTATACAATCAATTTCTGTGCCCTGAAAATCTTTTCCTCTACATACTTTACAACTATATTTTCCCCCATTAAACTCAATTAATGTGTATGTGTTGAGAAATCCTTGGGGGGTTGAATCTAATTTATAATGCGAACAATTTCCGGCTGAAGCGATTGTGCAACTTAATTCCTTATTCATTTTATTTCCTCTAAAAATGATTTTCCTTTACTTGTGATTCTTCTTCCAATTCTTTTTTCTTTCAATCCTCTTGTATCTTTGATAAATTCTGTAAACCCTGCTTTGTCTGATTGTTGAAGAATTGTTCTGATAATTTTTCCGCCTGCCTTAACGAAATGTTCTGGTTTCATTCCTCTGTTTAATTTGCTTCCGTATTTTGTTCTTAATCTATTCACTCCTACAACTTTATGCTTGTAGATTTGTCTAAGAATACTTGCTGCTCTTTTGTTCCAGAAGTCTGGGTCTTCAATAGGACGTTCTTTACTAGGAGAAGATTTAACGAACTTTGCCCATTCGGGTTCTTGAAATTCAGGAACGCTTTTTAGAGCTTCTGCTAATTTAAGATTATATTCCTGCGGATTTAATTCATAAACTGAATTTGTTTTTTCCATATTGCTTGTTTAGGCACATCTTGCGATGTTAGATACGCTGAGCGTTTAACCTAAAAATTGGAGAGAAAGGGGATTTATAAAATGTTCGGTAGAGCTACATTGTTAGCTTATTATCGTTTTAAGATAAAACAATTTATTTTGCTTTCTTCATTATTTTTTCTAACTCAAAAATAAAATCCCTCATATCAACAAAATAATTAGGATATGCCTTTTCCAAATCTTTAGTGGTGTCTGCACCAACAAGAACTACATCATAATCTGTTCTTCCCTTATGTCTATTCTCTAATTTATCATAATCTGATATTGCTTGTTTTTCTTGTTTTTGAGTGTACGCTTTAACACTTAACTTATTTCCTAATATATCTAATTCCAATAAGAAAAATTTAGCTTTTCCTTTCATTTTTTTCTTCACTTCCTCATTAAAAAATTTCATAGCATGTGTCCATCCTTCCATACGATGAATTACCTCTAAATCTTTTTCTTTATTTTTTATCTGAAGATATAACTCTTTTTCATCTATGGGAGTTCCATTCACTATAGGACAATTTTCACTTATTGCGAAAGCTGAACTAACCAATTTAAAGAAATTTGCCCAATCAGGTCTTCCTTCATTAAACTTAATTGCCTGTCTTGTAAAAAAATCTACAGTTTCAACAGCAGTAGCCCATAAATGTTGTAGTTTAGACCTTATTTGAACTTCAACTCTTAATCCATTATAGTCATCTTTACCCTTATCACTTTTATATTCATAAACAAGGTGTAAACTCCTATAACCATCTTTTTTTGGGAAAGTTATATAATCTTTTTTACCAACCCTTTTATGTTTTAAATTTCCTTTCAGATAATATTCATTATAAATTTTTTTAGCAGTTTCAACATCTTTAACAATTGCTCTACATCCTGCTATATCTTGCATTTGAGATAGATTCATAGTAGGATTTCTTCCTTCGTATTTTCTCTGAAGTTTGTAAATAATTGACGTTGCTCTCTTAAGTCTTTGAGCAACTAATGAACTTTTATCATCTCTTTGAGAAACATTCCTTAAAGTCATTTGAAAAATATGTAATGGATAGCTATGAATGGCTCTCCAATTATTTAATATTTCTATCGCTTTAGTTCTCTCTTCCTCTGAGTTATTATCATCTTTTAATATCACTCCTGCTTTATTTAATTCCGCTTTATTATATTTTGGCTTCTTCCATGTCATAATTATTTTAGTTTTTCTTGGTATTTAAATTTATTCATTTTGCGCAGGTAATAAATTATAATAAATTGTTAGGATATTATAATTTTACGAAGATAACCTATATATTTATCTTATTAGATTAATAATGCGCAGTATGGTAAAATATTAAAGTTAATTTTGCGCAGGTAATTATTTCTTCTCCTCTTTATTTTCTGAATTAATTTTTAGCCTGTATTTCACTCCTAAGATATCCGATTTAAATCTTTTTTTACAATTCTTTCCTACTTCCCACTGCCGTCGGAGCTTCTCCACCATGCCAAGTATATCTGGGACGAATTCTTACAGGATAAATTCTTTCTGAATTATCATCAAGGATAATCGCACTTCCTTTAAGTGAAGGCAAATCATTCATATAACCAGAAATTCCCTGAAGAAGATAACTCTGCATAATATAATTCAATGCATCAATGTCTGGTTGTGCAGTAACTCTGTGTGAGATAACAATATCTGACTGGGTCATAGCATCCCTATGAATCTGTCCCGGTTGTTGTGTTGCTAAAACTAAAGAAATTCCTGGCTGTCTTCCTTCTCTAAGCAATTGAACAAGTGCGTCTGTTGCTGCAGTTTTATTATTCAATGGAAGAAACTCATGTGCTTCATCGATAAAAAGCCAAATAAGCGGATTTTCTTTTTTCTCTTGAACAAATGAAATATTAATTCCCTTAGAAACAGATTCAATTTCTTCTTTCTTTCTCGAATCCATCCTCTCATTGAAAATTTTCCTAGAAACTAAACTAATAACTAATGCTCTAATGTTAAATGCTCCGACAGAATTGTAAACACTCAAATCCAAAACAGAAGTAACTCCTGCATTTATCAAATCTTTAACTTGCGTTGGTTCTTCATTCTCATCTGCAAAAATCCCCCATTCTCTCACTGCTTCGAAAAGTCCAATTCCTGCATTCTTTATTCCCCTTTCAGTTTTCTCGTCATTCTCAATAAAAGAAATTATGTCTTTAATTCCAAATTGTTCCCTCTCTTTTAATTTTCCCATTGTTCTCTGAATCAAAACAGAAATAGGATTCATTATATCCAAACCAAAAGTTATAATCCAGTCATCAGAAGTCATTTCAGTTATATCAAGTGCGAATTTCTCATCAATAGGAATTCCTTTTTCTAAATAATTATTAAAATGCCCAAATGGAACAAAAACTTTCACAGGCAGATTTTTTGATTTCAAATCCCATTCTCCTAAAAGTTTTCTGTCTTTTTCATTTTCATATTTCATTGTCCAATAAATTCCCATAGTATCGAACATCAGCGATGCAATATTTTGGCTTATCTCTTTTGGCAAATTGGAAATTTCTTCAGCGATAACTCCCAGAGTATAAGATTTCCCAGAATTATGAGAAATTATTCCATTTGCAATAAAAGAATGATTTTTATTTACAGAAAGATCATAAACTTCTTTTATCCCTCCTATTTCTTTTATAGAACTTATCCTTGTACAAACAAGGGAGTTATCAATATAATGCGTTTTTCTCCTTTTTGTTTGATTATAATTGTGTTTGTTTAATCTTTCTTGTTTAAATCTGCTTGTAAATCCAATTTTTTTAAAATTTTCAACAGAATTATTATCCGTTATGAATAATCTGTAATTTTCAAAAATTTTCCCATTAAGTTTAGCATTCTTCAATCTTATAACTGACTCTATATTAAAGTGAGTCAATAATATCTGCAAATCTTCTAAAAACTTTTTTGATTTTGAAGAATAATCGATGCATCTTCCATTTTGATTGATATATCCATCGCAGTCAAATAGAGCAGAAATAAAATTTGCTTTAAAATTATTGGAACTTTCAAATACTATTTTTGGGATTCTTATAATTCCAGATTTATTCCCAATTGGAACTCCAAGTTCTACAATTTTATTTACTATCGTTTGATATTTAGTTTCTACTATTTCGCAATTGCAGTCTTTTCTTTGGTATCTTTTTGCAGTTATTTTAAATTCTTTTTCAAAATCTTCTTTTGCCTGTGATAAAACTTCATCACAGTCATTATTTATCCTTATCCTTGCTTTTGTTCCGTTATACCATCTCCCTCTTCCATCCTTAAATTTTCCTTTTCGTATATTAATATTCCCATCTGCAAGTATGTATCCAAGTAATCTTGCAATTCTTAAACTTTCTATATCTTTTTTAATTTCTGGTAATTCAAGAGGCAGGACTATTTTATCTTTTATTTTTAAATCACATGCTCTTCTGTAATATTGATATTTCCCATAGGACGAAAGAAGAGGATGTTCTTTAGTTGTAGTGATTGTTCTGCCGTCTTCTAATTCTATTTGTAATAATTCTTCGCCTTTTACCGCATATTCCAACAATTCAGCATTCTCCCATTCAAATTTTTTAGTTTCTTTGTTAAACGAAAAAACTTTATCTTCTTTTTCATTAAACTCTTTTATCTTCTTATATCCCTTATCTGTAAAAATTTGTGTTTCTCCTGTAAGACAACCTCTCTTTCCCGCCACGAGGACAACATGGCTTCGTGCAACATCCATAAAAATTTTATTGCTTAGCGAAGTATACTGCCCCATTTTTACATATCCTCTTCCAAGATAAATTAAACCTCTATCGCCAAACTTTTTTTTATCTGATTCGTCCCTTCCTAAAACAATATCATAACCCATGCGACAACAATTCGCAACTTCGCTTGCATATCCCTGTCCTTACTTTCGCGAAATTGCTCACCTCCGGCTTCTTTAATTTGACCTTCCAACTAAAATACTGTTCAAGACTGATACTCATAATATCAAATAATCATAAGAGTTTTAATATTTATTCATAATTATCCTAGTTTCACCATAAAGTTTTTAAAAGAGATTTCTATAAGATTAAAATGGAAGAGGAAAAAAAGGAACACGAAGAGGAACATTCTCACGAACATCATAGAAGATTAAATCTAACAAATAAATTCAGAGAAAATCCTTGGATGCTTTCAACATTAATTTGCGGAGTTTTAGTTTTAGCTCTTTTGTTTGTTGCAATAAATGGAGGGATTACAGGAAATATCTCTGCTGATGTTGCGGGAGAAAAACTTTTAGACTTTTATGAATCAATGGGAATACAAGGATTAACATTAAAATCAGTAAAAGAAGTTTCAGGGCTTTATGAAGTTCAATTTGATTATCAAGGAAACACAATCCCATTGTATATTACTAAAGATGGAAAAGCGTTTACAGAATCATTGAGTCCAATTGAATCAGATTCTCCTGAAAAGGAAACAGCAAACGTTCCAAAATCAGACAAGCCAAATGTTGAGTTATACATATGGAGCTATTGCCCATACGGAGTTACTGCATTAGGCCCTTTAGCAGAAGTTGCTTCTCTATTGAAAGATTCAGCAGATTTCAAGGTCAAACTTTATTATGCAGGGCACGGAGATTTCGAAGTTCAGCAAAATAAAATTCAAGCTTGTATACAAAAATTATCTCCTTCAAATTATTGGGCTTATGCGAAAACATTTGCAGATGAAATTTATACAAAATGTTCTGGAGATATTGCTTGTGATTTGAAAGAGTCAACAACTTTAATGAAATCTTTAGGAATCGATTCTTCAGCAATTTTATTCTGCGTAGATTCACAAGGGGAAACTTTAACAGATGCAGATTATGAATCAGCAAAAGAAAAAGGAGTAAGCGGTTCTCCAACATTAGTAGTTAATGGTGTGAAAGTAAGTGCATCAAGAACAGCTGAAGCATACAAAGGGGCAGTGTGTTCTGCATTCACTGACGGAAAAATCCCAACCGAATGCGGAGAAACATTAAGTTCATCTTCAACAAGTGCTTCTGGAAGTTGCTAATTATTTTCTAGCTTTTCGCCATTTTCTAACAATTATTTTAAATCCTATTACTTTTGCAGTGTAATTTTTTCCTAACTTCTCTATTATTTCTTCAGTATGTTTTTTCATATCTTCTCTGCTTTCTCTCGCACTTTTCAAAACAGAAATTCTAACCTGCTCTCTTTTTTCAAAGCATCCTTTCAATGTCTGAATAAAATTTTCAGTTACTCCATTTTTTCCTAATTGCATATCTGCTGAAATCATAGAAAAATAAATTCCAATAGGTTTTTATATTTTGGTAAAAATTTTTCAACTTCCTGTTGGGTTGCTGGAACTGTGAGCGATTTTGCGAGTGCCGAAAAACGCTTAATCCGCAACGAGCAAAGTCGCGAATTAAAGAACCCCCAGGCGAGAGTTTTCGCGAGTGCAAGAAGATATTGATTGCAATGAGCGAAGGCTCGAGGGGGTTCTCATTTTTATATTTTTAGAGAGGCTTCTACTTTCTGAATGTCTTCTTTCTTAATAATTTTTATTTTGGATTTTTTTACTGCCCATGTTCCTGCTTCCATTTTTTTATCTTTTTTGACATCTTTTCCTGTGAATATGCTTATCTTAACATCTTTTTTATTATCTCTCCAATCTTGGCTAAACTTTGCACAATAAGTTCCGCTTATGGAAATGTCTTTAATAGAAGGATTTGCATTATCAATAACACAAAAAGGGCTTCCAGGCATAACTGTATGAATTATTATATTCTCTTTTCCTTTAAACTTTTTTATAAGTTCATCGTTGCTCTCTGCATCTTTTCCTAAAAGGACTACGGTTCCAGATTCTAATGTAAATTGCCTAAATTTCATTAATAAAAATTGAAATCAAAGTTTTTATATTTTCTTTCTTAACTTAATTCTGAAGATTTCATAAAAGAATAAATTTCCTCTCCAATTTCTTCTGGAATTTCAGAGATGAGAAGATGGCTTTTCTTTGGGAATATTTTTAATTTTGATTTTTTAATTAATTTGTTAAGTTTTTTTGAATTGCTTGCATTGATAATAAAATCATTTCCTCCGCTGAGGATTAGAACTGGTTTTTCTATTTTATTAAGGATTCTCTTCTCATTGAATTTGTGAATGTTTTCAAGCGTAAAAATCAAAGGATTCACAGAACGGTTAATCATTTCTGGAATTATTTTCAGGGGATTATTATTTCCAAAATTCCAATTAACCCCCTCAAAGGAATTTCCTTTTATGTTTGTGAATATTGTTGAATCTAATCTTTTATTTAATATATTTGCAAACATCAAAATATTTTTTCTTATTGATTTTAATAATTTCGGAGCTTCGTAAGAACTGCTTATAATAACATATAATCTTGCTATTTTAGGATACAATCTATGAAAAGTTAGTAAAATCATTCCTCCGAGAGAATGCCCAATGAGGATTGGATTGGAAATATCTTCTCGTTGGAGAATTTCCTTAATATCTTTTGCGAAATTTTTTAAATCATATTCATTTAGGGATTTTGGTTTTCCAGATTTTCCATATCCTCTTAAATCTACAGCGAGAGTTGAAATTCCTTTCTTATGAAAAAATTTTCTTAGGTTTTCCCACATTTTCAAATCTGCAGCAACACCATGTATAAAAATTAAATGACTATTTTTATTTTTCTCTCTAGAGATCTCATAATTTATTTTTGTTCCATCAAAAGATTTGATTGTTTTTTGCATATTATACAGAAGGATGTTTGTTTAATAAAGATTATTGATGATTCCTAATCCACTTATCCACAATTCTCAAGCATTTTTTCTGATTTTTCCAAGTAATTATCTTTTCAGCATTTTCAAATTTCATCCATTTGAACCCCGAATGTTCTCTCTTGTCAATTTTTACATTTCCCTTTTCTACTTTAACCGCAAATAAATGATAAGTCTGTCCGATATATTTTGGCCTATCTTTTAATTTTCTCTTGTAATGATATAAGCCTTTAACATTGAATTTTTTTATTTTCAAAATTTTCAATCCCGTTTCTTCTTTCACCTCTCGTCGGACAGCCATTCTCTTTGTTTCTAAAAATTCAATTTTCCCTTTTGGAAATTCCCATCCTATCCAATGTTTTTTCCTCTTCAGAATTAAATATTTAATTCCATTATCTTCAGAATAAACCACTGCAAAAATTGCATGTCTCCATTTCCCTCTTTTCATAATGTAAAAAATGCAATGCCCTTTTTATATTTTTTATATAAAATTATTCTATTATTGTTTCCACTTCTTCAATGCTTCTTCCAGTTCAACATGCGTTTTTGCATATTCTTTCAAAGGAATTTTTTTTAATGATGCTTCAACTGCTTGCCTCATTGCTCTCGCTCCTGCTTCTGTTCCAAATGGATGTCCGTGAATTCCTCCGCCTGCTTGAAGGACAACATCTTTTCCCATAAATTGAACTATCTTTGGGACTATAGTCGGATAAACCCCTCCTGATGCAACTCCAAAAACAGATTTCACATTAAACCAATCTTGAGATAAATTTTTCTTTGTTTCTTCAGTAAATTCATTTTCCATTTCATCTTCAATATGCAGAACTTCATTTTTGCTTCCAGACATTTTTCCATAAGCAGTTCCAATATGCAAACTATCAACGCCAACCATTCTTGCAAATTGTGCAATAACTTCCATTGCCATCCCATGCTCCGGATTTCTATCAAACATTGCGTGTCCTGCTCGATGTGCATGGATTGGGAGTTTCGTATGATTTCTTGCAGTTTGCAAAGCCCCCCAGCCTAAAGTTAAAATATCCAGCATAATAAAATTTCCCCCATTTCTCTCGACGAATTTTATTCTCTTCAGCATTTCTTCAGACTCAGCTGTGCAGTTAATAAAATAAATTTTTCTCTCCCCAGTTTCTTTTTCTGCTTGTCTGCATGCTTTTATTGTAAGCAAAAATCTTTTTTGAAACTTGTTAAAATCTTGCGAGGTTAAATTTTCGTCATCTTTTACAATATCACATCCGCCAATCCACGCTTCATAAGCGACTCGTGCATGTTCCTCAGAACTTAATCCAACTTTTGGCTTTACAATTGTTCCAACAAGCGGACGATAAAAAACTCTCAAATATTTTCTAATACCATCAATTCCAAATTGCGGACCCTTAAATGATTTCAGCATTTTTTCAGGAATATTTACATCTTCCCATCTTATTCCCTCTGCAGCTTTCATTCCATAGATATTCCCTCCTATTGAAGAAAGTATTTCTGGAAGATTCCCTAATTCAAAAAGTTCAATTGGATAAGCAATTCTGCACCTTTTGTTCTTTTCGTCGAGATAATAAACTTTCGGAGCAAGCATTTTTCCAATTTGCGGATTCATAGTTCCAACTTCAGTCCAAGTTCCAACAGAACTTTCTCCAGCAACAATAGAACACACTTCTCTAAAAGAATAATTTTTTGCAGGAGTTACTTTAAACTGGCAGACAATATCTGTATTTCTTGGTTTGTATTTTAAATTAATAAAATTTTCATAATGAACTGATGTCATTTTATTCCCTCTTTTATATTTTAATATCAAGGAGTTTTTATATTTTCGGTTTAGAAGAAAACATTTTGTAAATGCATATTTCATTCAAGCATTCAATGTCTGAATAAGGCACTTTAATTGATTCTGTTTTGAGCAATCCTTCAACAGTTTGTCTAAATTTTTTATGAAAAATACCATATTCTTCTGTCGTGATATCAACCCATTTTCCAATATAATCCTTTCCAATTTTCATATAAATTGTAACTTTTTTTTCAAAGAGCCTTGGGTCTAAAATTGAAATTGTTAAAAAACTAAGACGATGATTAACATTTTCTACTTTTTGCACAAGTCCGCTAACTTTGCTTATTCTTCTCATTTCTCGTTAATAAAAAATGAATTTATAATCTTTATTGTTCAGAATTCTTTTTCACTTTTGTCCCTTCGCTAGTGTCATCTATGGAATATCCAAGTTTCTCAATTTTCTTTCTAATATTATCTGCCTCTCCCCAATTTTTTTCCCCTCGCATTTTTCCCCTTTCCTTAATTAATTTTTTAATTTCATTCGGGACTTCAACTTCTTCATTTTCTAAATTCAATCCAAAAATTTTATTAAAATCTTCAACGAGTTCAAATTTCTCTGCATCGTTTAATTTGTCTTCTCTTAAAATTTCCCACATAAATGAAAGTGCTTTTGGAATATTCAAATCTTTATTTATTATTTCCAAAAATTGCTCTTTTGCTTTTGCAATGTTTTTTTGATTTTTCTTCTGAGCATTATTTTTTATTCCAGAAACAATGTTCACTAATCTTTCGTAAGAATTCTGTGCTGTTTGCAAAAGTTCAATGGAAAAATTTAATGCTTTTCTGTAATGTGTCGTCAAGCACATGTATCTAAATGACATTGGATTAAATCCTTCTTTTTCTAATTCGGAAATTGTATATAATCCTCCCTTGCTTTTGCTTATTTTTTCCCCTTTGAATGTTAGAAAAGCCCCATGAAGCCAGTAGTTCACAAATTTTTTTCCTGTCACTGATTCGCTTTGTGCAATCTCATTTGTGTGATGAATTGGGATATGGTCAATCCCTCCAGTGTGGATATCAAAATTTTCTCCAAGATATTTCATGCTCATTGCAGAACATTCAATATGCCATCCTGGAAATCCAATTCCCCAAGGAGAATTCCATTCCTGTTGTCGCAATCCTGGTTTTTCAGAAAATTTCCAAAGTGCAAAATCTGTTTTATTTTTTTTATCTTTAACCTCAATTCTTTTTCCTGCCTCAAGCCCTTCAATGTTAAGTTTCGCAAGTTTGCCATAATCTTTAACTTTCGAAGTGTCAAAATAAATTCCGTCTTCAGTTTTGTAAGTGTAACCTTTCTTCTCTAATTTTTTTATTAATTCAATTTGCTCTTTGATATGTTCTGTTGCTTTTGTCCAGCGATTTGGCTCTTCAATATTTAATTTCTTAAAATCTTCTCTAAATAGTTTCCAATAATAATTTGCAATCTCTGTAGCATTTTTTCCTTCCTTTGAAGCTGCCTTTTCCATTTTATCTTCTCCTTCATCGGCGTCGCTTGTTAAATGTCCCACATCAGTTATGTTCATCACTTGATTTACTTTGAATTCATTGTACATCAAAACTCTTTTCAAAATGTCTGCGAAAACATATGTCCTTAAATTTCCAATATGCTGATAAGAATACACTGTTGGCCCACAAGAATACATTCCAACATTTCCACTTTTAATTGGTTTAAAATTCTCTTCTTTCCTTGTAAGACTATTATACAATTTTAAAGTCATTATGGACTAAGAGTTACGATATTTTTAAATTTAATTAAGAATTACTTTGCTTGAATAACCAAATCAAAGAAATCACTAGCATAATTAGAATTTCCTATTTTCACTTCTATCTTGAATCTTACAGTACATAAAGGAGAACCAACAGGCATATTAAATAACACTTTTCTAACTAGGCTATCCCCTACAGGAATAGCTAAATCTTGTTCTGTTTTTCCAACTGTAATCCAACTTTCAGCAATTGCTTTAGTCACTCCGCAATTTGCAGTATCTGTTGCAGATATAATATAAGAGAAAGTATTTTCTCCACTCACTCCTTGTTGTAAGTTTTTAATTCCAAACCCCACTCCGTCAGTGCTCCCTTGTTTTATCTCCACTAATCTTGTTCCAGGGTAAATAGACATCTTGCTGTCCTCAGAAAATAATTTGCTTATTTCGCTTCTTAATTGCTGGTCTGTTAAATCAACAACTCCTTTAGCGCTTGTGAAAATATTTTGTATTAACACTACTCCTAAAATTAAAAGAGTAACTAATAATACTATTGTAACAATTGTCCCTACAGACATTTCCATTTGAGCTTGTTTATTATTTCTCATCTTATTGTGTTGGATAATTTTGTAAAACTTGCATAATCCATGGTCCAATCCAAAGAAAATATATTACGAAAATAACTGCACTAATCAAGCTGAGAATTAATCCTGCTTTTCCCAATCTCGTGGGTTTTTTCTTTTGCTGAACAAGACAAAATATGAATCCTACTATTGGCATAGCAAGAATTCCATATATCCCGAGAAACAAAATCGCAATGCTCGAGACTGCAAGAGTAAATCCTGCTGCTCCAAAAGAATTCGCTTTAACTTTTGATTCTTTCACCTTTTTTTCTTTCATATCTAATTATTGTCTTTTACTTTTATAAATGTTTTTGTAATAAATACTTTCAAGTGGGGCTCGGGAGTTAGAAAACCGATAAGGTGTTCTCATCAGCCTTGAGCAGTATCTTAAAGGGAAAACATGTGAAAGAAAACCGATAAGGTGTTCTCCATATGGGACCACTGGGAGTCGAACCCAGCACACCTACGTCTTCAGCGTAGTGCTCTCCCGCTGAGCTATGATCCCATATCATCCATAACTGCGGATTATAAAATAATAAATTGGTAACTTTTAAATGTTTAGAAATAGGGCTAATTAAATAGAAATACTTTTATGCAGAACTGAAATTATAAAAATATGAAATCAAGATTAATACAAAAAATTATTGATGAGAATAGATTAACAAATAGAATTAAAGAAAATTCTTCTCCTTGCCCATGTTATCAAGGAGACAGGTGTCACAATCATTTGTCTGATTATGAAATGATTTGTTTATTTTGCGTTTGTCCCGAGTATAAAAAAGAAGAAATCTCTGGAGGATGTAATCTTAATGAATCAAAAAATTTGACTTCAAGTGGAAAATGGTTTTATCATCAAAATCTGTTAACAGGAAAAATTTGGGATTGTAGCGATTGTACTCTTCCTCATACAGAAGGATTTGTAAGAAAATATTTGAATGCCCTTTCAATGCCTCAACTTAAAAAAATTAAATCTTGCAAAGATATTTCTAGTTTATGGGATTTTTTTAAAGATGTAAGTTGGGGATAAAAATTATTAACTTTTAAATGTTTAGAACTCTATTAATTGCTTAACCTCTTTCATAGAAATTTCTCTTGGATTGATATAACTAAATATTCCCCCTCTTTGTTTTAATCTTATTGCGAGAGGGGTTATAATTTTTTCTTGAATTATTTCATATAGTATCATTTTTCTGTCTTTGTAAATTTTAAGTAAATGCGTGGGATGTAAAGAAGAACTTCTAAATTTATGTAATTCTATTGCTAAATGTTCTCCAATTAATTTATCCTTTTTTGAATCCCATTTATCAATTTCTTCAGTTACATTAAGAACGTCAAATTTTTCTTTTCCAATCTGTATTTTATTTCCAACTTCAAATTCCATGTAATTATTTCTTTTTAGAATTTAATAAATTTTTGTAAGTTGGGGATAGACCACTTTCTGTCGTTCGTCGTAAATGAATGCGAACCGAACGTGTTAACATTCAACTATGCGTAGTTTTCTACTTGCACCAGCCAAGATGTTCGTCTCATCAAATCTCATTCTTCAAAGTTCAACGCATGTTTCATAACTTGGAATGAGCTGTGCCGTTTCTGTAACAGAGCTTTGTTTCACAACAATCCATTTTCACGGATGGCTTTGTCCTGAATAAATTCAGGGGTGAGCGGACCTTCCTCAGAACTAAAACTTATTTGTAGCTTTTGATAATTTAATATCAAGTCCCGAAGTTAACTGCCCAACTTACAAAAATTTCAAGATGGAAGAGTTTTTAAATTTTGTTCTCCCTGTAATCCGATGAAAAAAGGGGCATCTAGAAAGTTCTTTAAAAAAATAGATTGGAATATTTTGTTTTTGAGCTTGATTGCGATTTATGCAACTGCCATTTTAGGGGGGCTATTTACATCTCGCGGAGCAAATAGTTTTTGGTATTTGACTGTTCGTCCGTCGATAACTCCTCCAAATTGGGTTTTTCCAGTAGTTTGGAATATTTTATTTTTCCTAATTTTTTTAGCACTCTACCTTTGCTTAGTAAATGTAAAAAACAAAAAAATCTGCTCTAAGGTTGAACTTTGTTTCGGGATAAATTTAGTGCTGAATTTTTTATGGAGCTATTTTTTCTTTGGGCTTAGAAATCCTAAGCTTGCCTTTGTTGATTTGATTTTATTATGGTTCTCTATTATCTCAATTATTTATTCTTCTTGGAAAATAGACAAAAGAATTTCTATTCTTCTAGTTCCTTATTTTCTTTGGGTTACTTTTGCAGGAGTATTAAACTATCTAATTGCTTTTGCTTAATACTTGCAAAATATTAGGGGGGTTCTTTTTCTTCCATTTTCACTCTTTTTGATTGGGTTGCGGACACAGATTTTATCCTGTGTCCAAGGGGTTTATGAGTTAAATTTTTTGAGTATCTAACTTCTTATTTATCCTAATCAAAAATTATTTATAAAGCGTAAGAAAGAAAACTCCATATAAAAAATATGTAGGAATAATATCTAAATCGAGGACATAAACCTTTAAATAAACAAAATTTCTGTCCTTTTTATGACTATGAGTTTGATACTACTAGAGAATAAATGGATATTGGAATTTTTATACACTCTAATAATTGTTGCTATTTGCTTGGCAATAGTTTTCAAAGCAGATAGGTTTGTTAGATTAAGCTCTCATCAGGGAATAAGATATTTTAGAAATGCATTTTTATTTTACGGACTTGCATTTTCAATGAGATATGTTTTAGGAATTTTTTATGATTTTTCTTTGAACCACTTAGGATTAATTAGGGGAATTTTTGAATACTCTCTTGTGATGGCAGGATTTTTTTTATTGTATAGTTTGATTTGGAAAAAATTTGAATTTTCAAAACTGGACAAAAATACTTCTTTATTCAATGGAAAAGTGATTATCTTTCACTTAATAGCAATAATCATTTCGGTAGCCGATGTTTTGTTTGGGAATTATTATTTTATGTTCTCGTCTCAGATTATGACTTTTTTCTTCGCATCAATAATTTCTTTTTTCAATTATAGAAAAAGGAAGCAATACAAATTTCCAAAATTTTACTTCATTGCGATGTTATTGGGATTGATTGTGTGGATATTAAATTTCCTAACTGCTTCAGTATTTAACTGGAATTACCTCTTCCTTCTTGATATAGGATTAATAAACGGAATATTTTTCCTTATTTTACTATACGGAGTTATAAAAATAACAAAAAATGACAGCAAAAAAGCGTGAACGACTTGAAGTTATCAAAGACGTTCTTAATACGATTAGAGAAAATCGGCAGATAAAACCGACAAGGCTTCTTTATGCATCGAACCTTTCCCCCCAGATGTTTAAAGAATACATAAGTGAATTGCTAAATAAAAAATTTATAAAATTGGAAATAGACGACAAAGAAAAAAAATTTTTCGTTTTAACAAAAAGAGGGCAGGATTTCCTTCAAGAGTACAAATTAATTGAGAATTTCATAGAAAACTTCGGATTATAACCTATTTTATGCAATCTAAAACTTTAAAAATGCTGAATATTAGAAATAGTCATGATAAATGTGTTAGTAGAGTCCAGAAGATTTCTATTTATAAAATTGTAAGGAGGAATAAGTAAGATGAAGTTACATGTAGGGAATTTGCCTTTTTCTGTTGACGATGAAGAGCTAAAAAATCTTTTTGCATCATATAATGCTGAAGAAATTTCGCTTATCAAAGACAAGTTTTCAGGAAGATCAAAGGGTTTCGGTTTCGTAACAATCTCAGATGATGAAGTTGCTAAAAAGGCAATTGCAGAATTGAATGACAAAGACGTACAGGGACGACAGATCAAAGTTTCTGAAGCAAGACCAATGGAAGAAAGACCTGAAAGACCAAGAAGAAGTTTCGGCGATAGAGACGGAGGAAGAAGCTTCGGTGGTGGTAATAGAGGCGGCGGAAGTTTCGGCGGTGGAAGAAGAAGATTCTAATTAATCTTCAATTCCAAAATATTTTATTTTTTATTTTTTATTTTCGTAAATCTTTTAAAGAATGATTTCTTTAATTTTTTAGAAGGAGGTGATGTAAATGAAATTTTTGCTAAAATGGGTAGCTTGGGTTTTGGTAGTCATAGGAGCTCTTAACTGGGGACTCGTAGGATTTTTCAACTTTAACTTAGTTACTTCATTATTCGGAACTGGAATGTTCTCAAGCGTAATTTATGACTTAGTAGGATTATCTGCAATAGTGCTGATATTTTACAAGGTTATGAAATACAAGAAAGCTAAAAAATAATTAATTATTTTTTAGTTAAATTTTTATACTTCTTTTTTGTTTATTTTATATGATTAAAAGAGTGAAGGAGAAATTGGGATTCAAAAAAGAGAAAATGAAAAAGCTTTTTTTTACTTTCTTAGATTCCATTATTCTTTTGTCTTTTACTCTTTCGGTTTATTTTACACTGATTCAAGATTATATGAGAACAATTTTATTCATGTCAATAGGAACTTTGTTTCTGATGTTTTTTATTGTTCGAGGAATTCTGCGAGTTCATTTGAAAGGTTTTAAGTTATAATTTTATGGAAAACATTAAAAATAAGAAGCAACTATCTTGAGCATGTTAATCAGTCTTGAGCAGAAATTTAGTGGGAAGTTGATGCCGAGCGATTTTGTGAGTGCCAAAAAATTCTTAATTTGCAACGAGCAAAGTCGCGAGTTAAAGAAACCGGAGGTGTCTTAGCTTGGAGATTAATTTGGGAAATACTGTTCCTATTTTTGCTCATGATGTTGCAATGTCCACAATAACAAAAGCAAGAAAAACAAAAACAGGAAAAGCAAAAAAAGAAATTCACATCGAACTTGTATTTATTGATGCGGTTAGAAAAAGTGCAATTGCAAGAATTGTTCTTCCAATGAGTGTGCTTGAGGAACTTCCAAAAACAATTGAAGATACTTTGAAAAAAGTAAAGAACGAATTGAAAGATAAGGAAATGCCAAAGCAATTAAAAGCAGAAATAAAGACAACTGGAAGTTATTTGGGATGAAAAACAAAATAGATATTAAGGTGATAATTTTTTCTTTGATTGCTCTAGTTTTTATTTTTTTAACTTTTTTAGTAAATCCTTATTTTATAATCGGAGCAATTGTGTTTGTGCTAATTAATCAAAGAGAGATTATGAGAAAGAAAAAATGTTAATTTTTCCTTTACAAAATGTATTATAAAAAATAATATATCCTTGGGTATTATCTAAATAATATGAAAGATTTAATTAAAAAACCAATGGATTTTAGAAAAAAGATTTCTCTAAACATAAATGTAGAAATATTAAAGTTAGTAAAAAATTTAGCAAAACTAACCAAAACAAATGATACGTTAGTAATAGAATCTCTCTTAGTCAAAGGAATTTCTCCTTTAATTAAGCAATTTAGAGACTCTTGGACAGCAATGTTTTATGATACAAAAGATAATCTAAAAAAAGAACATTTAACCAAATTGTTAAATGAATTAAAAGAAATTTCTGAAAAAGAAGAATATCTACCCCTTATTAATCAATAAAAATCTTTAGTGGAAAATATTAAAAACTATTACCTTTTTATCTAATTATGAATAAATCAAAAAAGATAATTTTAATAACAATCATTTCAATTTTTATTTTAGGAATTGTTGCATTTAAGCTAACAGGAAATATGACAGAAAATAAAAACACAAAAGTAAAATTAGAAACGAATTATGGAGATATAATCATAGAACTTTATGGAGATATGCCGATAACTTCTGGAAATTTTATCAAATTAGTCAATAAGGGATTTTATGATGGAACAATTTTTCACAGAATCATCGACGGATTTATGCTTCAAGGCGGAGACCCAACAGGAACAGGAATGGGAGATCCCGGATACAGCATAAAAGATGAATTCAAAGGAACACAAAAAAATGCTAGAGGCACAATTGCAATGGCAAATGCAGGACCAAACACAGGCGGAAGTCAATTCTTTATAAATTTAGTAAATAATAATTTCCTCGACGGAAAACATCCCGTATTCGGAAAAGTAATTCAAGGAATGGATGTTGTAGATGCTATCGCAAAAGTAAAAACAAATGCAAATGATAAACCGATTAAAGATGTTAAGATAATTAAGGCAACAATTTTGTAAAAGGAAAAGTGTAAATACTTTTTAATTATGTAAACTGAATGAAAGAGTTTGATTATTATATCTTTGTGGATTATTCTGAAAATTATCTCGGCTATCTTATAATAGACAATAACAATCTTAAAAGCTTATTTGCTAAATCCAACAAATTTTCACATTACAAGGAGTTAAGATACAAATCTGCTTACATTCATTCTATTAAATCTGTAATAGAAAAATGCAACATTTTAGATTTCTTTATTAAACATAAAATTAAAGAGATTAGGCAAAATATTGATATTTATTTAGAGATTATTAAATTTTTAAAGGAGCATGAAAATTGCATAATTTTTATCTCAGTAGATAATCATGAATATTCTAATTTTGAAAAATTTGTTAAAATAATTGATGGTAATAAAACAATTGTTAAAAAAGAAAGTCAATTAATAAAAGGAACACCAGAATATAAAGCAAGTTTAGTTTTGGACACCTTATTAAATATTGAAAGATTAAGTAAGAAAAAATAGATAATAACAATACAGGGTAAGTAGGTCCGTCAATCCTACTCCCCGCGTCAACGCAAAGCGTACGCGGATTTCGTCAGGTCCTGTTCCCCTATATAATTATCTTACTATTCTAATATTTATAAATCTTATTAAGTGGAGGTTTATTTCTTCTTTCACCTATTAACTAATTCCCTTCCAAAACCTTTAATAATTCTAATTTATTATTAATCTCAAGGTGATAAAAAGATGGATGCAACTGTTCTTGCTGGAATTCTAGGAGGAATTGGTGGAATTACTCGAGGTTTTGTAGGATTGGCTTAAAGCATTATCAATGAGAAGAAAAATTCTATGGGGGTATTATGCAATAACTGTTGTTGTTGCTCTTGTTATCGGAGTTTTTGTAGGAATTGTTTTTAATTTTGACCCAAGGCTTTCACTTCTTGCAGGTTATGCAGGAACAGATATTCTAGAAGGAATTTACAAGAGTTTTTCTGTTCAGAAAGTTTTTGTTTCTTCTGCGAAAACAACAAGTAAAAAATGACTGACAATCAATTAGTTAATTTCATAAATGAAGCAAGGAAAAGGGGCTTTGCTGATATACAAATAAAAAAGGCAATGCTGGACAAATGCTGGCCTGTTGAAAAAATTGACAAAGCCTTTGAATCCCTCCTGCCCAAGTTCAAATCAAAAAATCAAGTTTCTCTTTTTCTTTCAGACGATTTGCTAAATATTCTAGAAAAACGTTCAAAGAAGAATATGCAAACCATCTCCGAACAAATTGAGGAAATTCTGCGTAGAAGTTGCGTTACATACAAAGGCGGAAAAAAGTCGCTCGATTCCGAAAAGATAGATGATACCTTGGTGAGGTTGTTTAGTAGGAGAAGAGGGGGAAGAGGGGGAAGGCGAAAGGCGTAAAAGCCATAAAAACCCAAACATTTAAGTATTCATATGTTTATATATGAAAAGGTGTATAAAAATGTATGAAAATAAATATAAGAATGTTAAGCAGACAGGCATTGTTGATTTAGATAGCTTCCTTAACCTGCTTGCTGATTTGAATGAGCCATTAGAATTGTTTGCAATAGGCGGGACAGCAATGGTTTTAAAGAATATTAAAGAAGCGACAAAAGATATAGATTTCTTAACATCAGAAAATCAGGAAAAAATTAGAAAATTATTCAATCTTGCGGGATTAAAAGAAGAAAGTAAGAACAAACTTTGCAATATTTGGAGATTGGGAGATATAAGAATAGATATTTTTTATGATGGTTTTATTATGGGCATACCTTTTTTGAAAGATTGGAAAAAGTTGTCTGAAAAAATAAAAGAAATAGGAAAAATTAAATTATACATTTTGAATTGGTATGATATTATAATTACTAAGATTTCCCGTTCAGAAACAAGGGACATTGATGATATTATTGCTATTATAAAAAGTCAAAAAATTGACTTCAATTTTCTTAAAAAAAGATATTATTCTATTGCAGATACCTCTTTAATTTCTGATTTTGATGATAAATTCAAGCATTTGGAGGAAAAATATGTTAAGTGCAAAACTGATTAAATCTCTTGAAAACAAGGGTTTTTTCCTTGAATTCCCCCCTTATGAAAATAAAGAAGATATAATAATTGAAATTTTAAAGGAAAATAATCCAAGAATAACTGCAAGCTTGATTCTTTTCTTGGATGTACCTTTGGATTATAAGAAGATAACTAAAAAATTAACTAAAGAAGGAATTAAGCAGTTAAACAAGTTTATTTTAATTTCAGAGAAGATTTACAAAAAAGAAAATGTTCAAAGCGACTTAAATAGAATTATCAAAGAAAATAAAATAAAATCTCTATATCCTAAAACTGAATTTGATAACACCTACGATTTATTTAAAGAGGCAAGATTAAAGAGCAACCAAACAGAGCAAAATTTAATTGAAAAACAGGCAAAGTTAAGATTAAATCTTGACTTAAATAAATCATTAGCAATATTATTTTCTCCAGCTAAAATTAAAATTATGGAAAAGATATTCAATCACGAAAAACTGACAAACACAGAACTAAAATATTATTACAAAGCCATATCCAATATAGACAAAGCTGTCCTCACTCCTGCTTTGCAGGATTATCTCAAAATAATTGAGATAACAAAGAAGGAAAGGGAATAATTAAGGAAAGATGTAAAAAGGAGAAAAAATATAAGAAAGAAATGAGTGAACAATGCAAAACTTGTCATAATCAATTTGATTTTGGGATTTGGTTAGCCCCCCAATTCCAAGACGAAAAAGTTTTATTATTTTGTTCAGAAAAATGCAAAAAAGAATACCAAAAAATGAAACTTGCAAGGCTAAAAGTAGAGTACCCTAATTATTATAAGAAGTTAATAAAATCTAACGGGAAGTCAAAAAAAACTTTAGGAAAATGAAAGAAAAACAAAAATCGGTAGGATTAACGAACGAAGAATTAGAATCCATTTATAAAATTGTTAAAGCCCACGAGGAAAACGCTCCAGAGAGCAATGAGGAGCATTATAATGATTATTCTGATACTTATGAAGAGCCAATAAAAGGAAAAATTATCAAGTCAATTTTAAGCAAAATAAGCTCAAATCTTCCTGAAGAACAAAAAGAAGAAATTGATAAAGATTTTTTAAGGAAAAAATATAGCCTGTTCAATGGCGAAATTGATGAAAAAATTTATGCAGTTATTGAAAAAGCTTTCAATCAGTTAAAAACAATTGAGATAACTTATTTTAACATGGAAAGTGCTGAATTCAATAAAAGAGAACTTGAGGTTTATTATAAATCAAGAAGATATGTTATCGGCTACTGCCATTTAAGAAAAGAAATAAGAAAATTCAGAACATCTAAAATTGCATCAGCAAAATTAACAAAAGCTAATTATAAAATACCAGAAGGTTTTGATAAAAACAAGTATTAATATGGCAAATGATGAAGGTTTAGTTGACGAATTAGAACAGCTTGAATCTCAAAAGAAAGCATTAGAGACAAAAGAAGAAGAATTAAAGAGAAAGCTTGTTGAATTAGCAAAGCAAAAGAATACAGATGTTCTCTTTGGAGCACACAAAATCTGTTCAATAAAAAGATACGACAAAATAATTTATCCCGAAGATAAAACACAGCTAACTGCTTTACTAAAGCAAAAGGGCTTATGGGAGGAGTTTTCAATGATTAATTATCCGAGATTTGGTAGCCGAGTTGCTAATGGCGATTTGGCTAAAGAGCTGGTTGATTTAGTTAAGAAAGAAACTGCCTTTAGAGTAGTGCTAAAAGAAAAGGCGTAAAAACCCCCAATTTCTACTAATTCTATAAAATGGCAACCTATTCCCATTCTAGGGTTTCTTCATTTGAAAACTGTCCTTACCAGTATAAACTGCATTATATTGATAAAGTAGAAGTTGAAACTCCAACAACAATTGAACCTTTTATGGGAGATATGGTTCACCAATCATTAGAAGAGTTGTATAAAAGAAAGAAATTCAAGCAGAGAGTTTCAAAAGAGACATTAATAAAATTTTATAGGGATTTATGGGACAAAGAATATTCTGAAGATATTAGAATTGTTAAAGAAGGACTTGATGCAAAGAATTACAAGAAAATGGGAGAGAAATTCTTGTCTGATTATTATGATAGAATGAAACCATTTGAACAAATTACAATTTTAGGATTAGAAACACAAGATAGAATGACTCTTCCAGATGGAAATCAATGGCATGTTAGAATAGACAAATTAGGATGCGATGACAAAGGAAATTATTATGTCTGCGATTATAAAACAAATTCAAGAATGAAAGACCAAGAAGAAGCTGACTCTGACAGGCAATTAGCATTATATTCTATTTGGGTTAAAGACAAATTCAAAGATGCAAAGAGTGTTAAGTTAATCTGGCACATGTTAGCTTTCAATAAAGATGCTGTCTCAGAAAGAACAGACAAGCAATTGAAAGAGCTTCAAGAAAATGTAATGAACCTCATCAAAGAAATAGAAAAAGCAACAAAAGAAAATAATTTTCCAAGACACCAGACTGCCTTATGTGATTATTGTGTTTACAAAGAACAATGCCCAAGCTTTAAGCACGAAGCAGAGCTTGACAAATTAGAAACCCTCGCAGATTTCAAAAAAGACGAAGGAGTAAAACTCGTAGATGAGTTTTCAGAAATAAAAACCTCTCTTGCAGAACTTCAAACTAAAGAAGACGATTTCAAAATAAAGTTAATACAATACGCAAAGCAGTTCGGTATAGATATAATTTATGGGAGTAATAAAAAATGTTCTGTTAAGGAATTTGAAAAAATAGTTTTGCCTGAAGACAAGGAAGAGCTCATTGCATTAATGAAAAACAAAGGAATTTGGGAAGATCTAGCAATGATTAACTTTATGAAACTTCAATCAAAATTCACAAAAGGAGATTTAAATGAGCATAAAGAATTGCAGGAATTCATTAAAGAGGAAAAAGATTTCAGATTATCATTAAGTAAAAGGAAGGATGTGGAGGAAGGGGAATGAGGTTGAATGTTGATTTTCAATATTGTTATGGTATAAAGAAATTAAACTATGAATTTAACTTTCAAAATCGTGTTTTTTCAGTATATGCTCCCAACGGGGTAATGAAAACTTCTTTCGCTAAAACATTTAACGATTTTTCCAAAGATGAACTTACAACTGATCTTCATTTTCCCGAGAGAGAAACTAGTAGAGATATAATTTTCAATCCCCCTATGAATAAGGACAATGTTTTTGTAATTGAAAGATATAATCAGGATTATTACGAGTCTGAAAAAATGTCTACCTTGGTCGCAAATATAATCCTAAAAAAAGAATATGAAACCATCCATAAGGGGATAGACAAACTTCAAGATGAGTTGTTAAAAAATGTAAAAAGGTTATCTGGATTAGGAAGATATGAAGATATAATTAATGCAATAGAAACAACTTTCGAAAAGCCATTCTTTGATGCAATAATTCAACTTAAAGGAGAGATTCTTAAAATGGAAAATTTCCCAATTATAAAAGTTAACTATCCTTTGATATTTAATGATGCAGTCCATAGGCTTCTTCAAACAAAAGATTTTAACAAATCAATCAAAGAATATATTGAAGGATATGAGAACTTAGCGATCAAATCTCCTTACTTAACTTCGGATTTTAGTTTTTATAATGCAGAAGTTGTTCAAAAACAACTTTCTGAGAATAATTTCTTTAAAGCAAATCACTCAATCAATTTATCAAACGGGAAAAATAAAGAAGAATATTCAACCGATGATGAATTCAAAAAATTATTAGAAAATGAGAAAAGAAGAATTTTAGGAAGTGATGAACTAAAAAAGAAGTTTGAAGAAATAAATAGTAAAATTACCAATGTGAATCTGCGTTCATTTAGAGATTATTTATCAAAAAATAGAGAATTGCTTTTAGAACTATATAATATTGATGAATTTGCTAAAAAAATATGGAAAAGTTATCTCTTTGATCAAAGAGATTTATTTTTGGCCCTTGTAAAAGAGTACGAATCTGGAAAAGAAAGGATGGATAGAATTATAGGAGAAGCTAAAAAAGAACAAACTTCTTGGGAAAAAGTTGTTCATGATTTTAATATTAGATTCAACCATCTTCCATTTCGTTTAGAAATCAAGAATAAGAAAGATATAATTTTAAATGATGAAGCCCCAACTATCAATTTTGTATTTAAAGATGGAACTGAAGAAAAAATTTATGAAGAATCAGCAAAAGAAGAGTTCTTAAGGATATTAAGTACAGGAGAACAAAGAGCATTATACCTATTGAATATTATTTTTGAAGTAGAAGCAAGAAAAAAAGAATCTATTCCCACCCTGTTTATAGTGGATGACATAGCAGACTCATTTGATTATAAAAATAAATATGCTATCGTTGAATATTTGAAAGACATTTCAGAAATAGACTTCTTTTATATGATTATATTAACTCATAACTTTGATTTTTTTAGAACAATTGGAAGTAGAAAAATTTCCCCTTATAATCAATGTCTTATGGCAATTAAAAACGAGCATGAAATCCAACTAAAAGAAACAAATTGTCTGATAAATCCATTTATTAATGATTGGAAAAGTCATTTAGATGACAATAAAAAACTAATTGCTTCTATCCCTTTTTTAAGAAATTTAATCGAGTATACTAAAGGGGGAAGTGATCCAGATTATATTCTTTTAACTTCAATACTTCATCATAAATCTAATTCAGAGACCTTAATATTGGATAATGTTAAGCAAATCTTTTTTAATATTATGCCAAATACTTCATTTCCAAATATCCCTTTATCAAAAAATGTAATTAGTTTAATTTCTGAAACAGCAGAAGTATGTCTATTAGATCCTGAAGGAATTAATTTTGAGAACAAAATTGTACTATCTATTGCTATTAGATTAAAAGCAGAACAATATATGAAATCAAAAATAACGGATCAAAACTTTTTAACAAATTTAGAAAGTCAAGGAAACCAAACGGGTAAATTATTTGGGCAGTTTAAAAAAGAATTTAATGGGGAAGATAGGATGATAGAAATTTTAAAAAGAGTCCTTATGATTACTCCAGAGAATATACATCTCAACTCGTTTATGTATGAACCAATTTTAGACATGGGGGACAATGAACTAAGAGAATTGTACTGTTCTGTCCGAGATAGTCTATGTAGTAATGACTCTCCTTAAATACCCCTAACCTCTTGATTCCAAATGGGAATGGATATTGACATCTACGAATTTAAAGAAACTATTAAACAATTTGAAGATGATTCTTTTATAAAATTTTCAGAAGAAAAAGGAGTGGCTGTTATTGAAGTTGGAAAGACGAACAAAGCAACGGATAAAAAGCTGTTAGACTTGGGTTATAAGAAGGGAGATAAGGTACTGGTGGTGGTGCAGTAAAGGAAGAAGGAAAGTTTAAAGAGAAGGGAGAATAAATAAAATTAAAAAGGGCTAAATTCTGGTTTTAATATGACAAATGTACTAGAAAAGTTTAAGGAAGATTTTGAAAAAGTAAAGAAAGCAGGATTTATTGAGTCTCATAGAACAAATAATACTGGAATTGGTAAAACCTTTGAAGATTTAGTTAATGTTGTAGAAAATAACAAGCAAGAAGTAGACTATCTTAATGAATTAGAACTGAAATCATCGAGAGAGCTTTCTAATAGCATGGTAACTTTGTTTACAAAATCTCCTTCTCATCCACCACAAGCAAACACCTTGTTAAGATTGAAATTTGGTAAAGATGAAAATGGTTCAAAGATTTTACATACTACTATTCCTGGTGATAAATTTAACACTTTTCTTGAAAAATATGGATTCAAGTTAGAAATAGATGAAAAAGAAAAGAAAATTTATATTTTAATTAAGGATTTGAAAACCGACACCATCATAGATTTTGTTTGTTATTATACTTTTGAAGATTTAAAAAAGATTGTTGAAAAAAAGTGTAAAAATATAGCATTTGTTACAGCTAAAATTAGAGAAGAAAAAGGAAAAGAGTTTTTCCATTTTGAAAAAGCAATGTTATTAACAGGATTAACTTTTGATAAATTTTTAAAAGCAATTAAAGAAGGAGACATTCTCTATGATATTAGGATTGGTGTTTATGGCGGAGGCAAGAATAAAGGTAAAACTCACGATCACGGCTCAGGATTTAGAATAAAAAAAGAAAGAATACAAAAAGTCTTTAATGTTTCTGAAATCTAAGTTTTTGGTGGTTTCCAAAAGTCTAAAATATATTCAAATGTTGCTCCTAAAGTAATATAATTACTTGGCCATCCAAAAATTCCTGCACCATTGATTAAATTTCTTTTATCCCAAATGATAGTATTTCTTAATTCATATCCGGCTTTTTCCATAGCTTCGATAACATAAATGTGGAGAGGAATTCTTTTATTTTCCCACCATAAATCAGTAATATTGATTACGCAATGGGCTTTTGGCCTCAACAAAGGTAATATTTTTTCATAAATTTTACCGAGTTCTTCCGCAAATTTTTTTGGTTCCATAGTTCCCAAATCTCTTAAATTAGTAGAATATTGTTGAACTTTTTTATAATGCTGATCATACCTTGCTTTTCCAATCCTGCTTTTATTTAGTTTAGGTTTGTTTAACATATTTGCATAAGGGGGAGAAGTTACACATAATGAAATTGTTCCTTCTTCAAGATAGTTTGGAATATTAATTGAATCATCATTAATCATAATCTGTTTAGTGTCTCCTTGCAAATTTGTTTGAGTTAATCTTTTTTTTGCAAATCCAACATAGTCTTTATTTAAATCAAAACCAACAGCATTTCTTCCTAAATCTTTCGCTGCAATTAAAGTAGTTCCAATCCCCATAAAAGGGTCCAATACTAATTCTCCTTTATGTGTAAACAATTCGATACATTTTTTAGGAAGAGCTATCGGGAAAACTGCAGGGTGTATTTCTTTATCTCTTACATCTCTAACTTCATAAAAAAATTCCCATACGGCAACTTGATGTTTTAACCATTCTTTTGGAGTAAGACAATTAATATGAGTTGGGCCACAATCACAAAGTCTCTTGTAATTAATATCTAATTTTTTATCCTTCTCTTTTTCCATATTCTTATTCAATTTTCTCATTTTATATCCTTTTCCCTTCTTTCTTTCACCATTATCGAGAGAACATGTGAAACATAGAAAATGATTAGTGAAACAAACATGCCCAAAGCAAACACCCCACGATAATCACAAATCATAATAATACTTCGGTACCGCTTATTTATATATATTTCGGTGCCGAAGTTATAACTATTAAATAGTATCGGTACCAAAATCCTTAAATATTATATAAGTATAGTTAATTAGTGAAACTTCAAAAACAATCCTCAAAGAAAAAAGGTGAAAAAGATTATCCTAAGTATGTCGTAGTTATTCCCCAAGATAAAGTTGTTGCTTCCGGCTTCCACGAAGGCGACGAGCTTGAAGCAGAAGCAAAGAAAGGGGAGATAAAACTAAAACGAAAGACGTAAATATAGAAGAGTTATTTAAATTATATGAATGAAGAAGAAAAAAAGTTGTTTAAATGTCCCCTGTGTGAATCAATTCTTTCTGAAAATAAATACTATCAGATTATAGGTGCTTGGGATGATAAGAAAAAGGTTGAAGAAGAACTAAAAAAACAACTTTCTATAGCCAAAAATGAAAAAGAAAAATTAGAAGCAGAAAAAAAGAAATTAGCTAAAGACAAGTTAGAATTAAAGAAAAATCTTGAAGCAGATTTTGAAAAGCAAAAATCAATATTAATTAAAAAAGCTCAAGAAGATGCAAATAAATTAGCAAGAAAAGATGTAGAAAAATTGACTAAAGAAAAAGCTGAACTAATTAAAGAACAAAAACAAAAAATTGCTTTAGCAACAAAACAGGCATTGGAAGAAGGAATAGAAAAGCAAAAGAAAAAATTTGAAGTAACTAATAAAATATTAGAAAAAAGAGTAAATGAACTAGATAAAACCTCAAAAGCAAAAGATGAACAAATTAAAGAGCTACAAAAAAGATTAAAAGAGGGAAGAACCCCTCAAGATGCAGGTCACGATTTTGAAAATGAATTAGTCCAAGAACTAAAACAAAAATTTCCTCAAGACAGAATAGAACATCATGGACAAGGAGGAGACATTCTCCACTATGTCGTTTGTGAAGGAAAAGAGATAGCAAGTATTGTTTATGAATGTAAAAAAACAGAGACTTTTAATAAGGAATATATTAATCAAATAAAAGACGATGTAATTAAAAGAAATGCAAATTATGGGATTTTAGTAACCTTTGCAGAAGATAAAAAACATCCTCATTTTTGGGTAGAAAAAGACATTTTGATTGTTCATCCTTATGGGGCTCCTTATTTAGCAGAAGTTTTAAGAAAAAGTTTAATACAACTCTATTCTATGAAATTAAATGACAAGGAGATAAGTGATAGAGCTAAAAAATTATTAGAATATATAAAAGGTAATAAATTTAGGAATTCTGTTAAAGATAATATTATTCGTACAAGAGAATTATATGAATTATTAAATAAAGAGATGGAATATCATAAAACTCTTTGGGAAAAACGACATAAACATTATAATGCTATCGCTCAACAGTCAAAAGAAATAGAAGATGATTCTAAAAATATCCTTGGAGAGAATCTTGGAGAAGAACTAAATCTTTCTGATAATTTATTAGAAATAAAATCCAAGAAGAAGAGAAAAATTTTCGAAAGTTAAATTTTTATACTAATTAAAACTATCCTCTTTTATGCTTAATGAAGATTGGAAGAATGAAAAAATTAAATTAAACGATTTATCCCTTTGGGATGAAAATTCGCGTTTTCCAGATAAATATTTTGGAAAAGATGAAAAAGAGTTAATTTCTTATTTTTGTTCATTAGATTTTCTTAAAATCTTTGAATTTGCTAAAGAGATAGCAAAAGATTTTGATTTACCCCAACTAGAAAAATTTGTAGTTTTATCTAATGAAAAGGGGAATATTGTTTTAGAAGGTAACCGTAGACTGGTTGCTTACAAATTATTAAACAATCCCAATTTGATTAGCGATAAAAAATTAAAAGAAAAATTTGTAACTTTAAAATCTACAATTGAACTAAATGAAAATTTTGAAATAGAATGCTTAATAACTTCAAAAATTGAAGAAGGTTATCGGTATATTGAAAGGAAACATTTAACTTCTAATAATGAAATCTCTTGGAAAGATAATGAGAGAGCACATTATAGAAGTAGAAGGGGAAAGGCCAATCAACAAGAAAAGTTCAAAGTTGCTATCACAGAGATTATCCGAACTTTAGATATTCCAGAAAATATGAAAGATAGCATATTAGGACAAGGGCATGTTACAAATTTTTGGCGTATTATTAATAGCTCCCCTGCTTGGGAAGAATATGGTTTTAGTATAGAAAAAAACGGTAATTTAACTATAAAAGATAAAGAATTTACACAAAAACTAAAAGTTATTATAATGAATGTCCTACAAAAAAAGAATTTCTTGGGAGAAAGGATAGATTCCCGTTCTTTAAATACCACCAAAGAAAAAGAAAAATACATAAAATCGATAACAGAAAAGGATTACCCTAAAGTTGAAACTGAATTGAAAAAACAAGAAAAAGAAACTCTCACTTACTATGATTCACCAAAAAAAGAAGATAACTTCATCAAAAGAGAGAAAATTACACCCAAATCTACTTTAAGGTCATACTTAATATCAAAAGATTGTTATCTGAAAATAGACCCTAAAACCCCAAAAATTAATAATATCTTTAGAGAATTAAGAGACGATTTATTAATCGACGATTCTAATAAAGCGGTACCTAACGCAGTGGGGGTGTTGTTTAGAGTATTCTTAGAAATAAGTATTGATTATTTTTTAGAAAATAAAGGATACACTGTTACAAAAGACGATAAAATTCCCACTAAAATTTTTAAAATCACAGAGTATATGGAAAAAAATAAAATAGCTACTTCAAAACAACTGGTAAATATTAGGGCGGTAGCAACAGATAAAAATAACCTTTTGTCAATTGAAAATTTTCATAGTTATGTTCATTCTTATAAATCTCAACCAACCCCCTGTGATTTAAAATTAAAATGGGACAATCTTAGAGAATTCTTTGAGATACTGTATAGAGAAATATCTGAAAAAGAGAATAAAAAATGACATTTTATTCCCCCCTAAGATATCCAGGAGGAAAAGGAAAATTAGCAAATTACTTTAAACAACTTTTTGAAGAAAATTCTCTTAATCAGGGAATTTATGTAGAACCATATGTTGGTGGAGCTTCAATAGCCCTCTCACTTTTAATTGAAGGGTATGCTTCAAAAATAATTATCAATGATATAGATAAATCTATTTTCGCATTTTGGTATTCTGTATTAAATTATAACGAAGAATTATGTGAATTAATTAAAAATACCCCCTTGAATATTAAAACTTGGAGAAAACAAAAACAAATTCAAAAAGAAAAAGAAAATTATAATCTTTTAACCTTGGGATTTTCAACTTTTTTCTTAAACAGAACGAATCGTTCAGGAATATTAAATGCAGGAGTAATCGGGGGTTTAAATCAAAAAGGGAAATGGAAAATGAATGCAAGATATAATAAGAAAGATTTGATAGAACGTATAAAAAAAATTTCTTTATACAAGAATAAAATTGAATTGTATAATATGGATGCAGTAGAATTAATTAAGATGCTTAAAAATAAATTGCCAACTAAAACATTGTTTTATCTTGACCCCCCCTATTATAATAAAGGAAAAGAACTTTACTTAAATTATTATTTAGACGAAGATCATAAAAAAATTGCAGAAGAGATTAACCAAACAAAAAAGCAAAAATGGATTATCACCTATGATGATGCTAAACTAATTAAAGAATTATATTCTAAAAATAAGAAGAGAAGTTATTCACTAACTTATAGTGCAGGAAAATCAAAAAAAGGGAATGAATTAATAATTTTTTCAGAGAATCTTAAGATATTAAAACCAATGTTAGTATAATTCTTTTTTTAAAATTATAAACCAATAAGTAGTAGAAAATTTTGATTGAATTAAAAATTTAATCTTTTACGCATACTTCTTTATACACACAATTCTCATGGATAAAACTAGGGCATTTTGGAAGTTCCTTCAATCTAGATTTATCTTTATTATTAATTATCTCTACAATATTTTTTAATTTGTTTAAACTTTCTCTTTCAAAGTTATAACTTATTTCAAAAACCCTTATTTCATTATTCTGTTTTGGAAAATAAACGATTAAATATCCTTTAGTAGAATCGTTGTTTAAACAGTGAATTCCTAATTCTGCTTTTTTGTAGTCAGAAACTTTAATTAAAGAAGAAGGATAAATGCTGTCGCTAATATGAATCAATATGGGGAAAATTTTTTCTTCTCCATTAGAAATAAATTTTATAAAAGAGGCTTTATTTTGGTAAATTTCTTTAATTTTCTGTCTTTTTTTTATTTTATCCCAATCTTCAAAAGAGACATTGCAGTCTAATCTATATAGGATATCTTGAATAAATTGTTTATTTTCTCTCTTTTCTTCATTGTCATATTCTTCCTCTTCTATTTCTTGATTGTTTTCTTGATGTATGATTTTTCTGGGAGTTATTAAATTATAAATAGCATAAGTAATTAAAGTTTTATCTGCATCAAATAGTTTTATTCCTTTTAGCAATTCTTCAATTTGAGGAACTTCTTCTATTTCTATAAAATCTTTAATTTCACATGGAAGAGATTCTTTTTCAAAATGAGAACATAACCCTTCTTTTTTAATAACGCAGTTCTCATAACAATATCTACATTTTTGTGATACTTCGGGTTCATTCTCTCCATCTAACCATTCATTTATCTTAGTAACTCTATTCAAGGCAATATTTTTTATCTTTCCAGAATCTAAAATATTTATTTTAAAGACTTTATACTCATTTGAGTCCGATTGAGTTGTAATTACAAGATAATTTTCTTTAGGGTTGTTTGAGCTTAATAATGAATAAAAAGATAATTGCTCTATCCCTTGAGGGATTCTTTCTATTAATTCTTGAACATTTTCAGGGAGGTTAGTGGTTGACTTTAATTCCCAGAAAGATTCTTTAATTTTAGCATCTGCCCTTCCTTTAAGAGGAATCCCAATTAATTCTCCATCTAAGATTATTTCACTATCTACAAAACCATCTATCTTTTCAAATTTCTTTTTTGTAATCCAATGCTGTCTCTTCCCTAAAGAAAATCTTTTTTTGGTTTCAATAGAATCCTTAAACTTTTCTGGATACTTTAATTTAAAATAAGTTTGTAAAGGATTGCAGATGTCTGTAACTGAGAAATAATTTTTCCTTTTATTCTTCTGCTGTTCATTTAATTTATTTTTGATAATTCCATTTAATGTCCCATGAGGTAAAGTGCTCATTGCAAATTTTGAAAAATATTCAGTTAAATCTACCATAACATGATAGAGGACCTTTACTTCTTATAAAATGTTCTATACAGAACTTCCCCACCACTTCCCGTCCCCAACAATAACACTATCTAAAACTTTTATTCCGAGCTCTTCCCCAATCTTGATTAATTGTTTTGTTATATCGAGATCCTCTTGACTTGGTTCAGGATTTCCGCTAGGATGATTATGAACAAGAATTATTTTAGCAGCAGAATTTTTAATTGCAGGTTTGAAAACTTCTCTAGGATGAATTATTGAAGCATCAAGAATCCCTTTTGATATTAATTCCTCTTTAATTATATTATTTTGATTATTTAAGAGTAAGACATAGAAATTTTCCTGTTTTTCATCTTTTAATCTTTCATAAAAGTAATTGAAAACATCTTCAGCACGACTTATTTTCTTAATTGGATTTTTTGATTGATTAATTCTCTTTTGAATTTCTGCAATTGTCAAAAGTTCAATTGCTTTAGTCTCTCCAATGCCTTTAATTTTTCTTAATTCTTTTAAAGAGCATTCAAATAACTTATCTAATCCATATTCTGCTATTAGTTTATTAGCAACTTCTATAACATTTTCTCCTTTTGTTCCTGTCCTTAAAATTATAGCAAACAATTCCGCATCACTCAACGCCCCCGCCCCATACTTCACAAATCTTTCCCTTGGCTTAGAAGAATCTGGAAGATCTTTAATTCTCATAAGAAGTAGAAGGAGAGGGGAAATATAAAATTAATGTTCTAAGTGAAGAAAGCTTAAAATAAATTATACTACCGAAACATTTATATTTATGTATATATGTATATATCTGTACCAATTGCTAGGGCATTCGTCCGTAAATCCGGGGGGGTAAACTAGGGTTGCGACACTCTTGTAGTGTTCCTTGGTACTTCATTTTTTTAACCATTTTTCTATATCTTCTATGGAAATCTTTAGATAAGTACTCATCTTATTTTTTGTATCTTGCCTCATAAGATAAGCATATTTGTGAGCATTTGAATTTGGACTAAGTTTATCAAAATAAATTCTATCTGCTAATTTTAAAGCTAATACCTCTTCAATAAAGAATTTCAGACTCTTCTTAATATCTTCTTCTCTTCCTTGAAAATCTCGGCATAAAGTTAATGAAATATCTTTTATCTTTAAAGTTTTAATAAGATAATAAATAACAATACAATATAGTCTAATCTTAAAAGTAGCCTTTCCTTTTTGAGATTTCGGATATCTTTTGTATATCTTCTGACCATATCTTGAGCTTAAAATGTTTATCATGTCATTATCAAATTTAAACCCCTTAATTATTCCATTATTATTTGCAATGCAAATTGTATAATCTTTTCCCAATAAATCTTCCCCAGAAACATCTACCTCAAAGTTCATTTTTCTTCTGCCCCTCTACTTGTGACAAAGAAAGAATTAACAATTGAATCAATCATCTTAGCTATATCTACTTTTTCTTCAGATCTTAAAACAGCTTGTATCTCTTTTTCGTTTAAATTAGAAGCTTTAGAACTTAAATTCCTCATAAAGTTTTTCAAATCATTTTTTGTAAACTCTAAACTTTCTTTTATTTTTATCAAGCTAAGGTCTATAATTTTTTCGTCTATTTTTAATATATTCTCTTTTAATATGAAGTAAATATCATAAATGTCTCTAATAGCTATATTTTTTCTGGTAACCAAAGCCCTGAATTTCTCCGCAAAATTTTCGGCTAAGTCAATTGCTTCTATTTTTACCCCCTCTTTTAATATTGGTTCTCCAAGAGCATTAAGAAATTCATGATGTATTGGTCTTTTTTGTGTAGGATTTATTAATTTCTTTCTGAAAGATATTTCTATCTTTATTATTTGTGTTGAATTATCTATTAAAGAGAGGTAGTTTGACCTAATTTCTAGTCCAACTATTTTTGGATCTCCTTCAGAAGTTAGCATCTTCCAGCCCTTGCCTAATTCTTTGTTTGTCTCTAATTTTAGTTCATTTAAGACTTCAAACATTTTTCTCCTTAATTCATCTAATATCTTTTTAATTAGCGCCTTGGATAGCCCCTTCACTTCTTGATTAAAAACAAAATCTAAATCTTCGCTTAATCTGTAAAAACCAAGATAACATTTATTCAAGCAAGTTCCTCCTTTAAAAACAAGGTTTTCTATTTCTTTTTCACTGATTTTTTGGAGGATTTTTGTTAGATAATAATCTTTCTCCAATAATCTTGGAGAAAACTTTGATTCAAGGCTCAGTCTTCTAATTTCTTCTTTTAAATCAATCTTAGTTTCCATTTTTTATCCAGCAATTTAGTTCCTGTTTTTTTAATAGTAGTATAATAAGACCGTGCTTTCTTCTTATTTAACAAGCTAAATAATTTATTGCTTTTGGTTAAAATACCAACCAATTTTATTATTTTAATGCTATTATACTTGATAGCGTAATTAACTAACTTGTTCTTATCATATTTTGAGACCTTTATTCTATCCACGACTTCATTTAAACCTCCAAGATATTCTGGATAATCTAAAGCATCTATTATTGTTCTTTCTTTATCTGAGTAAGGATATTGCTGTTTAGCAATACCAAATAGCTTATTTCTGCTTATTTTGAAAAATTTAAAGTGATAGTGCAATATTTTTTTATCTGAAGAATACTTTGTGTTAAATATAAACATCTTATTTGGAATTTGTTCTGTAAATCCATGAAGATTAAACGCATTGTAAAGTCCGATATAGTAATTTTCTTTCAGTAAATAATCAATAAGTCTAAACTCATCTAAAGCCCATTTTTTGTCTATAGCACTAAATGGAATAACCATATAGATCCCCCTTTTTATTGAGACAAGATTTTTCTTCTTCTGTAATTTTTCAATTAAATCTAAAACATCTTTAGCTTCTATGTGCTCTTTAATCAAGTTAATTAATTCTTTTCGAGTAATTAGTTCTATCTTCTTGTATTCTAAAATGCTCATTATCCTTTCCTGATTAGGGCTTAAACCTGCAAATTCTCTTGTTTTTTTCATTTTCGTTAACTCTATACTTTGTAGTATTATTTAAAACAATAAAAACAACTATTTAAGCTTTTAGAGAAGTTCTTTCGTCTTTATCCTCTTCTCTTTCGGTTCTTCCCCACAATGACATCCATACGGCAGAAGCAAGTGGGGAGATAAAACTGAAGCGAAAAATTTAAAGAAAAGAGATAATTTAATTTAACATGGGATTATATGATACAATAAAGGATAGATTATTTTGCCCTTTTTGTGGTAAACTTCAAGACGAGATGTCTTTTCAAACAAAAGATTTAGGTAAAATGATGAGGGAATGGAATTTAGAATCTATTAGGCAAACTATGTCTGTGCAATGGAGAGAGGATACAAAAATTTGTTCTCAATGTCCATTTTGTGGAAAACAAATTATTCTTATTATAAAGGGGGAGAAAGAAGAAAGATTAAGAAAAGAGAAACCTAAAAGAGAATAACTAATTCCTTTTATCTTCCCCCCATCCCCACCACCTTCCGTCCCCAACAATCACACTATCTAAAACTTTTATTCCGAGCTCTTCCCCAATCTTGATTAATTGTTTTGTTATATCGAGATCTTCTTGACTTGGTTCAGGATTTCCGCTTGGATGATTATGAACAAGAATTATTTTAGCAGCAGAATTTTTAATTGCAGGTTTGAAAACTTCTCTAGGATGAATTATTGAAGCATCAAGAATTCCTTTTGATATTAATTCCTCTTTAATTATATTATTTTGATTATTCAATAGTAAGATATAGAAATTTTCCTGTTTTTCATCTTTTAATCTTTCATAAAAGTAATTGAAAACATCTTCAGCACGACTTATTTTCTTAACTGGTTTTTTTGATTGATTAATTCTCTTTTGAATTTCTGCAATTGTTAATATTTGCATTGCTTTTGCAGGACCTATTCCTTTTATTTCCTGTATTTCTTTTAGAGAACATTCAAATAATTTATCCAACCCATATTGAGCAATAAGTCTATTAGACATATCTATAACATTTTCACTTTTTGTTCCTGTTCTAAGAATTATAGCAAAAAGTTCAGCATCACTTAGAGTTTCTGGCCCATATTTCACAAATCTTTCCCTTGGTTTAGAAGAATTTGGAAGATCTTTGATTCGCATGAAAGATAGAAGAATAAGGGAAATATAAAATTAATGATGAGAAAGGGGGAGATAAAGTTGAAGCTGAAGAAAGGAGCATAAGGAAATATTTATATACTAAAAGTAATAGTATTATTACATAAAGTAATATATATATAATAAAATGAAATCTGAAATAAAAATCTTAAAATTTCTCTTGAGACACAAGGAAGAGAAATTTACAATTAGAAAAATTTCTGAAAGAATAGGGATAAATTATAGAATTGCTTATGAAAAAACAAAACAATTAAGCAAAGAAGGAACTATAAAAATAAACAAATTTGGGAATTCAAACATTTGTGAATTAACAGGCAAATTTGATAATAAAATCTTTCAAGCAGAATATGAAAGAAGAGAAGAGTTATTCAAGAATAAAACCTTTTTGCTCATCTGCAACGATTTGTCTGAATTAAAGTTTCCATTTGTTGCATTATTATTTGGTTCCCAATCAAAAGGAATAGCAGACAAGCATTCTGACATAGACATATTAACTATTGGGGGAGATGAAGAAAAAATATCTTCAAAACTTTCTATATTTCCTGATAAGATTCATTTAACTAGCTTTTCTTATGAAGAGTTTATAAGTATGGCAAAAAGCAAAGAATTCACAGTTGTAAGCGAAGCTATTAAAAATAATATACTCTTAGTTGGAATAGAAGAATATTACAGGTTATTGTCAAATGCTAAGTGAAAAAAGAATAAAAGAAGCAGAAACAAATGTAAGGGCATACTTAAACGAAGGATTATTAAGAAAAAGTTCTTCTGATGATAAGATAATTGCCTTATTTATAAACAACGCTAAAGAAAGCTTAATAGTCGCTGATGAAATTTTTAAAAAAGAAATATCTGATTTATGGACAATTGTAACTGCTTATTATTCCATGTATTATTATGCAAATGCAATTTTACTAAAACTTGGATATAAAATAGGGGATAAAATAGTTCATAAGATTGCAGCAGATTCTCTTATAGTTTTTGTAAGGGATAAAATAAAAAAATCAATTCTTGAAGAATACGAAGAAATAAAAAATGAAGCATTAAATCTTGCAGGTATAAAAGCTGATGAGATAATAAGCTCATTTGACTTAGAAAAAGAAAAAAGAAGTTTAATCCAATACAGAACTCTTGATGTTGAGAAGAAATCAAAAGCAATCACCTCATTAAAACGAGCAAAGGACTTTGCTATTGAAATAAATAAATTATTAATAGATTAATCTCCCTTCCTTCAAATTTCCAATTACTTCTCATCAATAAAAATAAAATAGAATTCTATTTCATGAATAAGCAGTAGAAGATTCCCGCCTCCGCATCACTCAACGCCCCCACCCCCAACTTCACAAATCTTTCCCTCGGCTTAGAAGAATCTGGAAGATCTTTGATTCGCATGGGAAATAGAAGAGGAATAGGGATATAAAATTAATGATAAGCGATTAATCAAAAGCTATTTAAATGTTATAACCTGTTATAACATATGGATAATGAAATAATAAAAAATACAATAAAAGTTGGAAACTCTGCCGGAGTGCTTTTGCCCAAACAATGGCTGAATTCAAGAGTAAAAATAATTCTTGAACCTTTAAACATTAAACAAGACATTATTAACTTCTTATTGAATGAAAATTTGCTGGAAAATATCATAGGAGTTTATTTAGCAGGCAGTTATGCAAGAAAAGAAGAAACAATAGATAGTGATGTTGATGTTTTAGTTATAACAAGAGATATAAATAAGAATATTAAAAACGGGAAATATGACTTGACTATTATTTCAGAAAAAAAACTTAAAGAGCAGATAGAAAATAATGCATTTCCCTTAATCCCTATGCTTAGAGAATCTGTTCCAATAATCAATTCCGAATTTATTAACAAATACAAGCAGGCAAAACTAACCAAAAAAAATATAAAATTTTATCTTGAAACATCAAAATCTGCATTAAAGGTGATTAAAGAATTCCTTAATCTGTCCGAAGAAAAAATATCTGATAATATTGCTTATTCTGTTATACTTCGTTTAAGAGGAGTTTACATAACAGAATGCCTTAATAATAATAAAATCCCAAACAACAAGAATTTTCTGGCTCTTATAAAAAAGATTTCAAATGATAATGAAATATATTTTGCTTATAAAAGAGCGAAAGAAAGACCAAGCCAGATAAGGAAAACAAGTATAACCTCTGTGCAAAAAATTTATGAATATATTAAATTTAAAGTAGAGGAACAGGAAAAATGGATAAAAAACAATTAGAAAAAAGAAAAGAGGGAATAAAAAAGGCAAGAGAAGAACATCTTAAAAAAATAAAAGAATTTTCAGGAAAAGATTATACTATTCCAGATTATTGGAAAAAGGAAATAGACAGAATGGATTCTGAAATAGAAGAAATTGACAGAAAACTTAAGGATTAATTATTTATAATTCCTAGGGAGATAAATTCTGGCGAATCCCGAGCTTGACTCGGTTAGTAGGATAGATGGACGCACTTACTCTATTGTTATCACTAACAGAACACTTTTTTATCATTCAAAATTACATTCAAGGTTTGATTATTAACTAAATTTTCCTTTTCCTAAAACCGCAACATTTAAAAATAGGAAAATCTTACTTTCTTACATATGGAAATAACAAAGATAAGTTCAAAAGGGCAGATAGTAATTCCTCAAAAATTTAGAAATGAATTAAATATCGAAGAAGGTTCAGTAATGATAATAGATAAAATGAAAGATATGATTGTAATAAAAAAAATAGACGAAAATTTAGTAAATCAATTCAAGAAAGGGTTAGAAGATTTAAAATTAGGAAAAATTAGAAGAGTTGCTTAATTTTTTAGCATAATTTCTATATTCTTCAAAATAAGTTACTATCTTATCTATCGTTTCCTGTTGTGCCTTTTTTCCACCAATTGCTACCATCAATACAATTTTTAAGTCATCATAAACCAAAAAATAAATTCTTTTTTCTTTAACTCTTTTCTCTCTAAAAAATTTATATCTTATTTAATCTCCAACATAAGGATTATCTCTTAATTGTAGAAATATCTTCTTTATCTTTTTAATATAATCTGATGGAAGTTTAACAGCCTCTTTATCAAAGACTTCAAGAGCATAAACTGCATAAGTCATAAAAATACAATATACTTTTTTATTTAAATATCTATATTTATAAATTATATAATTTTTAAATTCCCGATTAAGTAAAAACTTTTTCTAGAAATATATTATTTCATGAATAAGCAGTAGAAGATTCCGGACACTATCGTAGATAGCGTGTGTTTAGAAAACATAGTTGATATTTATTTAAAAATATCATTGAGGCTATTAGTATTTGTCTGCTGAAATTCTCGCCGAAGCTTGAATCTTACACAGCAAATCTATCAACGTCTTCTTCTTAGACGGCCTTTGTTGTCTCGTTTTACGGGTGGCTTCGAGCTTAGATGCATTCAGCTCTTATCCATATAATGCGTAGCTATGCAGCCTGCCATATGACAACTGCTCACAAGAGGCATCCGAATTCCGTTCCTTTCGTACTAGAAATTCGTTCCATTCAGACAACAACACACCTAGTAGATATCATACAAACTGTCTCGCGACGTTCTTAACCCAGCTAACGATCCCTTTTAATACGTGAACTCCGGCACCCTTA
>Ga0172379_10000550_pt1 | contig 92550 bp, 82 predicted proteins | sample GrowelOW334metaG_FD_119756 | JGI IMG/M metagenome (GOLD analysis project Ga0172379, IMG submission 119756) | Groundwater microbial communities from an aquifer near a municipal landfill in Southern Ontario, Canada - Groundwater well OW334 metaG | ecosystem: Environmental > Aquatic > Deep...
AAAAATCAAGTTTTTTACGACTTTTTCAGAAAAAAGCCGCTTTGATGCGTCAAAATGGATTTGATGCACAGCAAAACGAGTTATTAACAAGAAAAGGCCAATACTTTTGAAATTGGCTCATTAAAGATATTTTTTAAGGCTGTTTTATTGATTTAAGCTTTATCTTCACTTACTTCAAATATCTTCATGGCGAAAAAGGTTGTTTACGCCTGTTCGTACCATGCCTGCGGCGGGTAGACGTTTCATATTAATTTTTTTGCCGGACCGGGTTGAATTTTTTTGAAAACGGTTTACTATTAATGATACCAGGCTGAAGGTACGGCATAGTGCCGCATCTGATATTGCCGAGGATTCTGGATGCTTGCGTAAGGGAAAACGGGTGATGAACATCACTCAACGGCTTACCGGACATAGACATGTCCGGCGGTGTTTTATTGTCTTTACGCTCAAATCAGGATCAATCATGAATAATACCTGGAAACAGTTCTACGATTTTAACGCTCCACATTACGACGACGAAACTTTTACTGCCAACACCGCTTTCGAAACGGAATTCCTGCTGCGGGAAATGCCGCTGCACGCCGGGATGAAAGTGCTGGACATCGGCTGCGGCACCGGACGCCACGCGGTGGCGCTGGCCGCCAGAGGCATCGCGATGACCGGACTGGATATTTCCTCCGGACAATTGGCCGAAGCAAGGAAGAAAGCGGAGCTTGCCGGGGTGACGGTCCGCTTCATCCAGGCCGATGCCGCCGATTTTACGCTGCCGGAACAATTCGATGCCGCCATCTGCCTCTGCGAGGGGGCGTTCGGGCTGCTGTTGGTCGATGACGACCCGCTGACGCACGAGCGGGCGATTCTGCGGAATCTGGCGGAGGCGCTGAAACCGGGCGCGCCGCTGCTGATGACGGTGCGGAACGCCTTCGAAATCGTCCGGCATTACACCGACGCAGATGTTGCCGCCGGGAATTTCGATCCTTATACTTTGACGCGCGTGGTCCGGCTGGGCGAATGGTATCCCGGCTTTGATCCGGCAATCAAGGTGAAGGAAAAATGTTTCACCCCGGTGGAGTTGCGGCTGCTGCTGGAAAACGCCGGCTTTACGGTCGATCTGTTATGCGGCGGAACCGCCGGCAACTGGAACCGGCAGACGCTTTCACTGGATGAGATCGAACTGATGGTCAAGTGTCACCGGCGGTAAAAAAAGTCAGGGAATGCCGTCAGCGCGTCTGGCGGTATTCCCGAATTGATAATATCGTAAAAAAACAGAATTAATATCAGTTCGGTCCGGTAAAAATTGCTCTGGTCTTTGCTTACTTTTAAGATTGCGATTCGGTATTATGCTTTCTTTTTCCGGTTCCGCTTTCGTTTGGCGGGGGTAATGCGCTTCTGTTCGGAGGCTTTGAGCCGCCGTTCTTCTTTAATCAACTGGACCGTTTTCTCCGGTTCCTTTTCGTATTCCAGGCAGTGGCCGTCGGATTCAACCGCCATCTTGTCCCTTCTTCTTTCGCCGATCCAGCGAATAACCACATCCGTTTCCGATATGCCGGCATCCACATGGAACGCGTTGAGGTGTCTGAACGATTCCCGGTCGATCGGGCAGCTATCGTCACGGTTGCAATAGATTTCCTCGGTGCCGAGCACATCCATCTTCCAGGCATACTTGCAGATGGTGCAACTGTCCAGTACCAGGGTGCGCCGTCTGGTGTAATCCGGACGATTCGGCGGGGCCTTCGGCCTTACGACCATTACCGGCACCTTTACCATCACTACTCTTCTGCTCTCTCTCCGCCGGACCTGGTGCGTTACCGCCGGCAGGTTTGAAGTATTATTATCACTGTTCTCGTTTTCCATAACTTTCCTAATTTACAATACTGCCGCTGTTTGTGACCGGGACTTATCAAGCGGCGGTCCAAAATCCGACCCCTGAATCTCTCCGCTTTAGAATAAACTGCCGGGTCAATTACAACTTGATAAAATCGTTCTTTTTCGTCAAAAATCAAGGGCTGTTATATTCATTTTGCGCTTTGAATTTGCATTAAATATTTTTACGGCAGCTTGTATTCAGGCTCTCCGGTTCAGTCCGGGCGGGCAACCACAACCAGTTCAGGGGAATCGCGCAGGAGGTGGACAAAGCCGGTCAGACAACCGGCGTTCCCGGGCTTTAGCTTTTTCATTTTTCTGCGGCAAAAAAACTGATTTAAGTGATTTACGGATAAGCATTAACGCAGAATATGATTTACAAACTTACTATATATGTAAAGACAAATGCTGAAGTTTTGAAGTGTTAAAATTTTAAAGCGGGAGAGTTGAAAGCGGGAAAAATTGAAAGAGGTTCCATTCAAGATGTCTCTAAACTCTCCGGAATCGGACGTCCGTTGCATCCGGGTTATGTTTTGCTGCCGCAGGTGCAGAACAATGGGTCCAATGGGGCCTATGGGTCTCATGGGGCCTATGATCGGCGGCTGTCCAAAATGAGGCTGATGGCTGTCCAAAATGTGCTGGCCGGTTGTCCAAAATGCCCCATGGGCCCCGACCCATAACGAAAATGCATTATGCTCAACGAGACTCCAGACTCTCGGAGTTGTTTGAAAAAAACAAAAGCTTTGTACTCAATGACACTCTAAAGTCTTGGAATGGCTGTCCAAAACGGGAGGATTACGCTCCGTCGTAACCGGGATCGGAAACGGTTGCCACAGAGGGCAACCCTTCAGAAAATTGAAAGGCGTTGTTTTCAAAGGCTCTCTATTTACTCGGAGTGGTTGTCCAAAATGAGGGAATGGGCTGTCCAAATGGTTGTCCCAAATGACCCATAGGCCCTGACCCATAACGAAAATGCATTATGCTCAACGAGACTCCAACGACTCGGAGTGGTTTGAAAAAACCGAAGAACATTGTGCTCAACGAGACTCCAACGACTCGGAGTGCGGACGGTTGCCCGCGAAAATAATATCCCGGAATTCCCGGATTACAAAAAACGCGCTGTGCTCAACGACTCTCTATTTACTCGGAGTGCCGGAAGCGGCTCATATCTTCAGGCTGTTACTTTTTGAGCGCCAGTTCACGGGCGTCGGCCAGCAGGGAATATTTGGAGATCAGATTGGCGCGGAGATTCGCCGGTTCTTTGCCGCTCTCAAGAATCTTCAGAAACTCGTCGCGGACGGCGGCAAAATGCTCTTCATGGCTGGTTCTTAGCGCCGCCGGAATGTCGATCCGGAATCTGCCGCCGTCTTTGACCACGGCCAGGCCGTTATAATTCAGCGCGGCAACGGCTTTTTTCAATGTGATTTCAAACTGGTCCGGATTGCCGTGCGGCTGGACGAACAGTTCCGGTTTGCTGCCGGTCTGCGGCCCCTGGTCAATAATCAGGTCGGAAACCGAGCCTTTCATGATCGACTTATGGGTGTCGCCGCCGCCTTCCGGGGCCTGGAGCGCCCAGACGACGGAGAGTTTAACCGGTATGCCTTTGATTCTGTAGCTGAATTCGCCGTTGCTGAACAGTTTCAGCGTATCGCCGGAAACATTTGCCGCGAGGCTTTCCGGGAAATTCTCCAGTTTGGTGACCAGTTTATATTTGTCCAGCGGAACATCGGTGCTCCAGCGGCGGGCTGCATAAAGTTCGACGTCCCGCGCGTAATCAACACTTGCTTCGCCGAGAAGCATCCACTGGATAAGATCGACCAGATGAGTGGTGACGTCCACAATGCCTTCGCCCTGGACATTCACGTCAAAGTACCAGCCCGGCCGGACCAGCGGTGCGCCGTTGACCGTTTTATAGAGGTGATGGACGCTTTCCTTGATGATTGACGGGGAGTCTTTTTCAATCCTGAATTCGCCGAACAGTTCTTTGCTTTTCACCAGGTCGCGCTGCAGCAGGGAGGTGATTTCATGGCGTTCGGTCATGATGTCCATCAGGATCGGATTGCCGGCCAGCACCTCTTTGAGCACTTTGACCCCGTCGCGGTTGATGGTCAGCGGCTTATCGCTGAGAACGCTGAACCCGGCATCATGCAGCCCTTTGATATAGTGAATTTTAAGGTTGTTCTTGCCGGCGAGAATGGCGATGTCGCCCTTCTTTTCCGTAACCGCTTTCTCCATGAAATCCGGCGCGGCGTAAACGTGGAAGTTCCAGGACGTCGGATGCTGGGCGCGGTTGTTGAACGACTGGACCAGCTTCATATAGTTGTCCAGGTCAATGCCGGGATTGGAGTAAATATAGACGTCCCTGCTGATTTCAGGGTGCATTTCCCGCAGGACCAGTCCCGCATGAAAATGGCCGGGATTAACAATTACCAGAGTGTACATGTCTCTTCCTTAACTTATGTGTTTATGATTTGAAAGCCGGAGCCGGGAGTGTCCGCTGAATTTTGTCCAGGCAGTAGCCGAAACCGGGGCCTTTCAGGGTCGAAATGTCAATCACCCCGTGGCGGCGCTTATAGAGTCCGGGATGGACCTTCTCTTCGGGGAGCGAGGCGTCCGGGTAGAACTGCATCGCATTGCATTCCACGCCCATGATCGTTCCGGCGTAAGCCGCCAGCAGGACATGCGGCGCGATGGCCAGCATCGGGTTGGTCAAGTCCTGAACCATCAGGGTCATGCCGTGAGCTTTGGCCCAGCACATGCTGAGCAGCGCCCCGGTCTGGGTTTTGCAGGTCTTCAGCGCGACGCCGGTCCAGCCGAGCGCCCGCCCGAGCTTAACCAGATGCCAGTCATGGGCGCTTTCGTCCATGAATAGCGGCTTGCGGGCGGAAACGCTGTGCACGTCGATCTGGTTTTCCTCCAGATCATACGGGAAAGGCTGTTCGACATAAAGGATTTTGCCGTAAATCTGCGGTTCCTCCTCAACAAGCCGGTCAAGAATCTCATTGACATAGGCGGGGTTCGTCACCATGCAGTTGAAGTCGGTGGTCAGCCAGTCAACATCATGTTTAATGGCGATTCTGCCGATGTCAACCAGCCGCTGGTAATCCCAGGCCTGGTCATTGCCGCGCAGTTTGACTTTGAGGCAGTTCAGCCCGTCCACCATGATCCAGTCGGCCAGCAGCACCGGATAGCCGTCTTTCGGATCCTTGTCGGACAGCTCGGAAACCGCAATGAAATCTTTGCCGCCGACCAGATGCCATACCGGCATTTTCGCCGGGATGTTTTTGACAAAGAAATCACAGGGATATTTGCCCTTGAAAGAGACCGCCGCGCCTTCAGCCGGGGTAAGATAATGGCTCAAATCATGCGACATGTATTCGCTGTTGTAAGTCTCGTAAACCGGCTTCCCGAGCAGATTGCCGTAGGCGTCATGGAGTGCGATGTCGAACAGCGAGCAGCAGACCAGTGCGCCGAGATGCGGCATCGGAGCCTCCAGGGTGCGGTTGAATTCTTCAAGCAGCGGCGTAAGCTGCTTTTCAATAAATGCGTGTCCGACTTCAACCGGGTGTCCGGTTTCGTCAAATTTCGCCCAGGCGGCGGCCAGTTTCACGCAGAAATCCATCATGGCTTTTTCGCGGTATTCAAAAGAAAGGCTGCTCGGCCAGACCCAGCCGACGCTCAGCGGGGTCTCCCCCCAGCCGGAAGCGGTCCTGCCGCTGCCGTCCCTGACCTCCAGTCTGGCCCTGCCGCAAGTAACCGAATTTAATGTTTCAGCGCCGAATTTCAGCGGAACCCGCATTATCGCGGGAAGAAAGTAAAGCTCCGCGGCAACAGGCCGGATATCAGTTGTTTTAGACATTTTCAGATCCTCTTTTGAATATTAATCTTAAATGAAAATCCTTAAAATATATATCCTTAAGATGCATAAAACAAGGAATTTTAATCGAGTTGTCAACATTAAAAAGTCTAAATTAAGGCAGGTTCAGATTATTAGACAATGCCTTTGATCATGCCGTTACGCTTGCGGAATTCGCGCGGCGAAAAACCGACTCGTTTGCTGAATTCAGCGGAAAAGTACAATTGATTGGAGTAGCCGGTGCGCTCCGCCACCGCCTGAATCGGCAATGACGTGTTTAGCAGCAATGACTTGGCGGCCTCAATTTTAAGCCTGATGAAATAATTGATCGGCGACATGCCGAACTTTTCATGGAAGGCGCGGTGCAGTGAAGTGGAGTTTGATCCCAGCGCCGCCGCTAATTTCTGCAGAGAGATTTTTTGTGACAGATGGTGTTCCAGCAGATCCACCGCTCTAGTCAATAAGGCAGATTTGCCGGTACGCTCAACGCCGGCGCCCAATTCCAGTATCAGTTCGTAACCGGCAACAGAGACTCGCTGCCGGAATCCGGGCTGCTTGTCACGGAGCTCGCTGATGCATTTGCGCATTAACGTTTCCACAATGCCGGAATCGCAGGGATTCACAATATCCGCCTCAATCAGGCCGGTACTGTCCAGCAGAGGCGTCAGTATATGTCCGCTGAAGCAGCAGGCTAATCGGTGACAATGATTTTCCGGGCCGGTGGCAAATTCCATATTCAGATCCGGCAGCACCAGAAAAACTTCCCCGGGCATGACCCGGTATTCGTGGTCGCGCTGTTTGAAATACATGGAGCCTTCCAGCACCAGTTCAATGGAAAAAAGCTCGGAGAATTCCCGTTTGCGGTAATAGTTTTTATAGCAATGCTCTTCATGGGCAAAGTCCAGCCAGAGTGGCAGCGCCCGGGCCAGCTCCGGTCTGGTATCCATGTACATTTCTCTGGTATAGTACTGATCAAGCGGGGTCCGCCAAATCCTGGAAATGCCGTCCATACTGGTGACAGAGACGTTTTTAGCATGTTTGGGTATTGGCATTCGGCTTCCCGTCCGCATTGTTTAAAAAATATAATATTTTTGCATTAATATCACATATTTTATCTCCATTATAATGTTGTGTCAATTGTTTTTTGCACATATATTATAAATAAACAGTAAGCAGGGACATGATGATGACTAAACACATTCTTAATATTTGGGGTCCGGGACAGATAATCGCATATTCCGGCTTGGACGGCCAAACCGATTTCGAACACGGTCTGGTATTGCGGACTACTTTTAGCCGGGACGGGTTTGAAATTAAGCTTCCGGAAGCCGGAGGCCGGATTTATGTTGAGCCGTCCGATCTGCATGACCCCGCCCTGATGCTGGCCGGTGACTTCTTCCAGCTCCGTTCAGCCTGCGGCGTACTGGTTGACGCCTGGCATCTGCTGATGGAGGGGCATGTCCGCGTGGAACCGGGGGCGGCGGTAACCGTTTTTCAATCGGGGAACCGCACCCTGGTCGGGGTCAGTCAATTTTTCAATCCGGCGCATTTGCAACTGCCGGTCAGGGAATTAATCGCGGCGCGGCAGCGGGAATTGCGGAGTTTTCCGTGTCCGGAAAATCTGCCTGAAGCTGCGGAAAAGACGTTGTACAAAGCATTTTCTCAATTAAAAACACAGATTTATTCGCCGGAAGGTTTAATTAAACAGCACTGGACGACTCCTGACCGCTGGCCGCATCGGCGGATGTGGTTGTGGGATTCAGTTTTTCATGCCATCGGCATCCGCCACCTTGACGCCGGCATGGCCAGGGAAGCGGTTGATGCTGTCCTGAATATGCAGCGGGAAGACGGTTTCATCGCTCATATGATGTCTCCAACCGGCATCTCCAATATTACTCAGCCTCCGGTTATAGCTCTTGGGGTCTGGCTGGTCAACGAAGCGGATAACCGCCCGGAATGGCTGGCTCAGGCGTATCCTAAACTTAAAGCTTATCTGGAATGGGACATGAACAACCGCGACAGCGACGGTTTCGGTCTGCTTGAATGGTATATTGAGGAACATGTCGACTGCCGGAGCGGCGAAAGCGGTATGGATAACTCGCCGCGGTTTGATTGCGCCCATCAACTCGATGCCGCTGACTTTAATGCGTTTATCGCGCTGGAATTTGAAATCATGGCGAAAATAGCGGCGATTTGCAATCCCGCAGAGCAGCAGATCTGGCAAAAACGTCACGAAACCATGTGCCGTAAAATAAATGAACGGTTGTGGAACGACGCGCAAGGATTTTATGTCGATTATGATCTTCAACTGCGGCAGCAGTCACCCATCCTGGCAAGTTCAGGGTTTCTGCCGCTGATCTGTGGTGCGGCCAGCGAGGAACAGGCGGCAAGACTAGCCGCCCATCTGCAAAATCCTGAAACCTTCGGCACACCGCTGCCGGTGGCTTCGATAGCCCGCAGTTGCGGCAAATATTATTCAAAAGACATGTGGCGCGGCCCGGTCTGGACCAACCTTAACTGGCTGATCGCCTATGGACTCCGCCGGTACGGCTATGAGCCGGAAGCACAACTGCTGATCGATAAAACGATGCGGGAAGTCGAACAGACTTATTTGAAGTTCGGCGTGCTTTTTGAGTTTTTTGATGACCGTATGGAAGTGGAGCCGCCGAATTTGCTGCGGAAAGGCAAAAATGTGCCGGATACGTACTTTCAGGCGTTTCACGATTACGGCTGGACTGGAACATTATATATTGATATGGCTTTTGAAAAATACGATAAACTCAACAGATCCCCGCGTAGAAGGTTCCACTCTGCACACTTTCATGCACGCATCTTATGTCAGCAGGGAACAGAATAAGCCGCTCAGCCGGTGGGGCTGCCAGACGATCTTCATCGACGCGGGCGGCAAAAGATTCATCGGTACACCGGTCTCCGAGGCGGTCAAGCTCTTCATCCAGTTCACGAAGGATGCCACTCTGACGCCTGATTCCACTGTTTTTCCCAAGGGCGTTCACTGCCTCCGCGCCGAAGACAAATCCGGGGTGAAATATTTTGTCGTGAACTCCACGCCTGATGCGGTTAAATTCCCGGTGAAAGGAGTTGCTAAGCGCCTTTCGCTTTTCGCCGACACCGTCACCGACACCTCCATTTTGAAATACTGGAGTTATGGCGACAAACCCGGCGAAGTCCGCGAGATAGTTCCCCGGAGCTTCGAGGATTCCACGCTGCCGCCTTATTCTATAAAACGTTGTAAAATAGTTTTATTCCGACATTAGTTTATGAATTATTCAACTTGGAATTTTCCGGGTGGACACACGGCTGAACCCCGTGTATATTAGCGCAATAATAATCAACCCGGAAAATGCTCTGGTATGGATTTAAAAGAAAATCAGGAAAAGTTTTTAACCTATGACCGGGTTCATCCATGGGAAACCGCCCGTCTGGGGTTTGTGGAAAGATTGTTGCGCAAATATAACCCCGGCGCAAAAAAAGTTCTCGATGTCGGCTGCGGAAATTGCTTTGTCGCCAGCAGTCTGGCAAAAAAATCCCAGGTTCAAGTCGCCGCCGTTGACAGCATGTTCACCCCTGAATTAACGGCGCAATTGCGCGAACAGCTTACCGGACAGCAAATGGAATTTTTCAGCAGCGTTGAAGAGATTCGCGATACGGCTTTCGACACCGTCATGCTGCTGGATGTGATCGAACATATTGAAAACGAAGAAGCTGCATTTCTTGAATTGTTGAACAGCAGCAAAGTAATGCCGGGTGCGGTTTTCATAATCACGGTTCCGGCGTTTTCCCTCCTTTTTTCCGATCATGACCGCAAGCTTGAACACCACCGCCGGTATAATGTCGGACAGCTTTGCCGGCTGGCAGGGGAAAACGGCGCGGAAATTATAGATTATGGTTATTTTTTTATTTCATTGTTGTTTATCCGGGTGCTGCACATCATATGTGAAAAATTATTTTGCCGCGAAAAGAACAAATCCGTTTCCGCAGTCGGGGAATGGAATAAAAGCTCGCTGGTTACTTCAATTGTTGTATTTTGCCTTAAAACAGATACTTTAATTACACGATGTCTGAGAAAAATTAAAATCATAATTCCGGGGTTGTCATGCTATCTGGTATGTCGAAAACCGCTTTTAAGGAAAAAATGAAAAAACTGGCCGGGCTGGGGTTATTTTTATTCTTTTTACCGTTTTGGGTCTGCGGCAGTGTTATTCTCGATCCCGGCACTCCGGTCTTTGAACGGCCGGATCAGGATGCCAGATTTTTATTCGTCATTAACAAGCAGATTGAAATTGAACCGTTGTCTGAGAAAAATTCTTTCTTTGCCAGACATCCGCTTGCCAGATATCATAAATTTTACGAAATCCCGATAAGCGTCGGCAAAACTGGCTGGGCCTGTCCTGAATTTCGCGTATCCTTTGAAAACGGAAAGCTGAAAATGGTTGCCGTCTATGTCAATTCCCCGTTGCGCAAGATCTTATTCGTTCTGGTCGCCGCCGCCCTGCTGGCGGTAAGCGGATTCTGGGGATATCGTATAATCAAACGGGGAAAACTGCCGCCGCTGCCGGCTGCTGCAACCGCTGGTTTGAGCATCGCTTTTCTGGTACTGCTGCGCTGGCTGCTGCTGCTGATTCTGATTCTGGGCAGTTATAATATCATCGCCGGAAGCTCGGACGATCCGGGCTATTTCCAGACTGCGGACGGGTTTTTAAAGGGCGATTTTTCGGGGCCGTGGCGTTTTACCATCGGGCTCGGCTTTCTCTATATTCCTTTCATTCTGGCGCTCAAGGCAACGCAGTTTTACGACATCGCGATTCAGTTTGCCTGGTTTGCCGGGTTCGTGCTGATGCCGGGCTGCATTGTAATGACTTATTTTATTATCAGGAAACTGACCGGTTCGCAGTATAAGGGCTTTTTTACCGCTCTGCTCTGGACGGTGATTCCATTCTTTTACAGTCATTTCGAATTCTGGGACAAAAAAATCTTCAAAGCTTTCTTCGCATTTCCGGACGATACGTTTTGCTTCAGGCTTTACCGGAATATTATTACCATGGGGTTCAATGCGATGAGCGATACGCCATCGACTTTCTTTGTGCTGCTGTGCATTCTGCTGAGTGTATTTATGCCGGCAAAAATCAGGAGCATCGCTTTGATCGCTTTTGTCTACGGTTTTGCCTGCCTGCTCAGGATCAACAACATTTTCTTTGCCCCGCTGATCGCCTGGCTGTTCTGGTGCCGCTTCAATGTCCGGCTGCTGGAATGGAATTTTCTGTTCAAAGCGATGCTGACGGCAGTCGGGGTTTTTCTGGCGACATTCGGCTGGCAGTTGATTATCAATAAAATGCATTTCGGACATTTCTTTTCTTTTCCTTATGTGCTTCACGGCGGCGCCAACGACGGTTTCCGCTGGCCTTTCGTAAGCCAGGGCATACAATATCTCGGCGGCTCGAATCTTGCTTACTGGGCGCTGGGTACTGCCGGCATCTTTTTTGTCTCGGACCGCAAGCTGCGGATAACCCTGATTTTGTGGGCGGTTCCGGTAATCCTGTTTTTCTTCGGTTATACTTTTACCTTCTGCGACTCCCATCGTTTCATCATGTCTTCCTACAGCGCGATCCTGGCGGCGTTTGTCTGTGCCGATATCTGGGACAAAACCAGCGTCAGCGAAAAGGCGCGGCTGGTCGCAATGCTGTCCATAAGCCTGCTGCTGGTTTGTCCGGGCGCGTATTTGTGGGATTATCAATTGCCGTGGGATATCCAGCAATGGTTATGGGGCATTGCCGCGACTCACTTTTTGAATTATGCAGTTCCGGCAGTTGCGCTGCTGATTACCTTGTCTTTTTACAAAAACACCCGGCTGATGGTCTTCGCGTTTATGTTCATGATCCTGTATTTCCCGGGCAATCCGTTCATTTTTGCCGGGGTGTTTGTGGTTCTGCTGATTTGCGCGTTATTTCAATGGCTGGAGGATTTCGTCGTTGAATTCAATTTGCGCGCGCTGCGCGGTAAATAATTTCCACTGCAAAAGGCTGCATTATTCAAGGCGGAAAGTTGCAAAAGGGGTTTTGCCCGCTAACTTATTCAGTTCGCGGATATTCGCAACAGGCTGCAACCGCGTATTTTAATGAATATAAAATTCTGTTAAAAAATATAATTTACGGAGTATTGGACTATGAGAATGAGCAAACTCGTCGGGCGCCGGATCAAAGAAGATCCGAAGGACGCCAAGACTGTCAGTCATAAATTTCTGATCCGCGGCGGCTATGTCCGGCCGGTCTCAACCGGTATTTACTCGCTGCTGCCGGTAGCCAAACGCATTGTTATGAAAATCGAAAAGATTATCCGCGAAGAAATGAACGCTATCGAAGGCCAGGAAGTGTTGATGCCGGTGGTGCTGCCGGCCGAACTGTGGGAGGAGTCCGGACGCTACCAGACGGTCGGCCAGGAGCTGCTCCGGTTCAAGGACCGCAACGGCAAGGAAATGCTGCTGGCCATGACTCATGAAGAGGCGGTGGTGCATCTGGCCCGTACCGAAATCACCAGCTACAAACAGCTTCCGGCGATGCTGTACCAGATTCAGACCAAATACCGCGACGAGGCCCGCGCCCGCGGCGGTTTGATCCGGGTGCGCGAATTTACGATGAAAGACGGGTATTCCTTCCATACCAGCCAGGAATGCCTGGAGGCTTATTACAAGCGCGCCCATGAAGCGTATGTCCGGATTTTCAAGCGCGTCGGCATGAAGTATGTCCTGTCCATCGAGTCCAACTCCGGCATGATGGGCGGCAAAGTTTCCCATGAATTCATGGCCGTGTCCGAATTCGGCGAAGACACTATTTTTGTCTCTCCTGACCAGAGCTACCGCGCCAACCGCGAAGTGGCGGTTGCCGCCTGGAAATTCGAAAAATCCGCCCCGCTGGCGCTGGAGAAAGTGCATACTCCGGACCGGAAAAGCATTGAAGAAGTCGCGGAATTTCTCGGCTTGAAACCGGAGAACACCGGCAAAGCCGTATTTTACCAGGATGATAAAGGTTGTCTGATCTTTGCGATGATCCGCGGCGATTTCGAAGTCAATGAAGCCAAGCTGCAGAACTTTGCTCTGGCGCATGAACTCAAGTTTGCCAATGACGAAGCGATCCGCGCCGCCGGCTGCGAACCCGGTTATGCGTCCCCGCTGGCGATAGATCCGAAGAAAGTGAAGATAATCATTGACCGCTCCGTGGCGGAATCCTCCAATCTGGTGGTCGGCGCCAATGAACCGCATCATCACTATAAGAATTTTAATTTCGACCGCGATCTGGCCGGAGTTGCCGGCATCAGCGTAACGGATATCGCCAGTGTCCGCGAAGGCGATCCGTGTCCGCTGACCGGACAGCCGCTGAAGCTTGAACGCGGCATTGAAGTCGGCAATATCTTCCAGCTTGGAACCAAATATTCAGTGGCGATGAACTGCAATTATCTCGACCATAATGGCAAGACCCACCCGATGATTATGGGCTGTTACGGCATCGGCGTCGGCCGGACTATGGCCTCCGTGATTGAGCAGTCCTATGACCAGTGGGGCCCGATCTGGCCGGTAACAATCGCTCCCTACCATGTTCAGCTCTGTTCACTGAACCCGAAAGTGGACAACGTCGAAGCCGCCGCCGACAATCTCTACGAAGCGCTGAAAGCCGCGGGAATTGAAACCCTTTATGATGATCGCGGCGAAAAAGCCGGCTTCATGTTCAGCGATGCCGATTTACTGGGTATTCCGTTCCGCCTGGTCCTGTCGCCGAAAACGCTGGTCAACGGCCAGGTCGAATTCAAGCGGCGCGGCGAAAAGGATGCGGAACTGATAAACATTGCCGATGTCCCCGCCAGACTGGGTCTGGCAATAGCTGAAGAATTTAAAAAATACGAGGCTTGATCAAGAGTCTCCGCCGTCCATCGTCGTCCCCGCCGCAAGCGGCGGGGAATTTAACCCGATAGAAAATTAAATGAAAAACTGGCTGAAAAATTATCTCCCGCTTATCATTTTGATGTTTTATGCGGTGTTCAGGCTGGGACTGCTGTTATATTTCCAATGGGATGAATTGTCGTCCAATCCTGATCTTTTTGTCGAACATGACCGTGAATTTTACTCGGTTGCGAATAACCTTCTGCATTATGGACAGTATAATGTCGGAAAAGATTGTCCTCCGTATTCGGTCAGGCCGCCAGGTTATCCATTGCTGGTGCTGACGACGATGGTGCTGGGACATCAATATTGGCTGCATTTACTTTTTATGTTGCATATTCTCTTTGTTGCGGTTGCAACTGCGGTGACATATTTTATTGTGTCGAGGATGCGCAGTCAAAACGCAGGTCTTTTTGCCGGATTCCTAGTCGCCTCCTATGCGCCTTATCATTATGTCACCTTCATGATGTTGCGGGAAATTACAACCTTGATGCTGTTTTCACTTCTATTGCTGCTGTTATACAGCCGCAATTACCGGAAATGGTCGTTTATCGGAATGGGAACGCTGCTGGGATGCATGAGTATGGTACGCGAGGAAACGGTACTGCTTATTGTTCCGTGCATCGTCGCCATATTCTGGCATGAGGGCAAATTTGAGCTGCGCAAATGGCGCAAGCCTGTTTTTAAGACTGCGGCGATGCTGGGTATTGTCATGCTGGTTCTTTCTCCGTGGATAATCAGGAACGCCATTGTATTTAAACGGTTTCAAATGTTCAGCGCTCTGGGCGGCATTCAGCTTTATATGGGGAATAATCCTGATATCGGGCCGGGTAAGCCGCTTAATTACGGCTATATATCAACCGTGGAGGAATTAAAGACTATGCCGGATGTTGAAGTCAGCCGGATTTATTTTAACAGGGCGGTTGATTTTGCGGCAAATAATCCGGGGAAGGTGTTTAAAAATATATTCTGGAAGCTTGAATTGCTGTATGAGGAGACCATCAATAATTTTAACGATTATATTTTTCTGCTTTGCGGCCTGCTGGCTGGAACTTTAATCATCGTCATCGCTAAAATTAAAAATGAATGGGGAAGACGCTGCGGTCTGCTGGCCGGGGTAGCGTTCCTGTATGTGTGGGGTCGCGGCGAGTTCAGCCAGGGTTTGTTTTTGCCCAATATTGAATTCAGCATTATCAGGACGATCGGGTTCATCGGGTTCTTTTATGTATTGTTTAAAAAACAGGAACCGGTATATTGCCTGTGCTATCTCATGCTGCTGTCGGCCAATATCATTTTTCTGCCGCAGCACCGTCAGCGCTGGATAATGGATCTGCTCTTTATCTTATGGAACGTTCTCGTGGTTTATGACGTACTGAAATTCATTGAAGGCAGAATTAAAATCTTTCTATTTAAAGAACCCGACAAAGATCTGCCGGAGAAATTTGAGCACGGATCCATTAAGGAGTTGTAAAAAAATTAAGAAAATTTCTACTGCAACAGTAAACTTTTATTGAAAAGTGTTATATTTAAAATAGTGAAACGTTTTGGTTGATTAGTAAACTGTAATTAAATATGAGGTGCCTTATGTGGGACTATAATAATAAAGTGATGGACCATTTTCTCCATCCGAGAAATGTGGGTGAAGTCGAAAATGCGGATGCGGTCGGCGACGTCGGCAACATCACCTGCGGCGACGCGCTGAAACTTACCTTGAAAATCGGCGCGGACGGCAGGATTGAAGAGGTTAAATTCAAAACTTTCGGCTGCGCCAGCGCGATTGCGTCGTCCTCCGCGCTGACGGAAATTGTCAAAGGCATGACGCTGGAAGAAGCAGGAAAAGTTACCAACCGGGACATTGTTGACGTACTCGGCGAACTGCCCGAAGAGAAGCTGCACTGTTCGGTGATGGGTATGGAAGCGCTCCAGGCGGCAATCGCCAATTACAAAGGCGAGAAAAGCCCGTTTGAAGGCGATGCCGACCACGAAGGACGGATTGTCTGCAAATGTTTCGGCGTAACCGATACTAAAATACGGAAAGTCGCCAAAGAAAATAATCTGCACAAAACCGAAGAAATCACCAATTACTGCAAAGCCGGCGGCGCTTGCGGCGCCTGTCTCGACAGTATTCAGGAAATCCTGGACGGTTTGTGGAAAGAAAAAGGCGAAGCCGCTCCGGAACTCGAAAAATCCGCGTTCGCCGGCATGTCCGTGGTACAGCGGGTGATCAGGGTCCAGGAAGTGATCGACAAAGCCATCAAACCGATGCTGGAAAGCGACGGCGGCAGTATTGAACTGGTTGATATCAAGGACAATGTCGTGATCGTCCGGCTGAAAGGCCGCTGTGCGGTCTGCCCGAGCTCGCATGTCACGCTGAAACACACGGTGGAAGACCAGCTCCGGGAGTTCATCTCCAAAGAAATTGTTGTGGAAAGCATCTGAAAAAAGGCGCAGGTGAAAAAATGCAGAAAAGAATAATATATTTTGACAATAACGCGACTACCGCGGTGGACCCGGAAGTCTTCGAAGCGATGAAGCCGTTTTTCTCTGAACGTTACGGGAATCCTTCGAGCATTTACTCTTTCGGCGGCAGTGTCGCCGCTGAAATCAAAAAAGCCCGGGCGCAGGTCGCCGCACTGCTCGGCGCCGACCACCAGGACGAACACGGCAATTTTACGGAAGTTATTTTTACCAGTTGCGGCACTGAAAGCGACAACGCCGCCATTTACAGCGCGGTGGAAAACTGTCCCAGAAGAAAAAAAGTCGTGATGTCGAAAATCGAACACCCCGCCGTGCTGAATGTCGGCAAAGACCTTGAGCGGCGCGGCTATAAAGTGGCTTATGCTCCGGTTGACGGCAGAGGCCGGATTGATTTGCAGCGGCTGGAAGACCTGATAGACGAAAATACCGCTATCGTTTCCGTCATGTGGGCCAATAACGAAACCGGCAATATCTATCCGGTGGAGGAGATCGCCGCCATGGCGCACCGCTACGGTGCGCTGTTTCATACTGACGCCGTGCAGGCCGTCGGCAAAATCCCGATCAATCTGAAGAATTCCCAGATCGACATGCTGAGCCTTTCCGGCCATAAACTGCACGCCCCGAAAGGCATCGGTGTACTGTACGTCAGGCGCGGCATCCGCTTCCGCCCGTTTATCGTCGGCGGACATCAGGAAAAAGGCCGCCGCGGCGGCACTGAAAATACTGCCAGCATTGTCGCTCTCGGCAAAGCCTGCGAACTGGCCGGGAAAAATATGTCCATTGAAAACACTCAGGTCAAAGCCTTGCGCGATCGTCTGGAAAAGGGCATCATTGAATCAATTCCTTCGATAAAAATCAATGCCGACCTGGACAACCGCCTGCCCAACACCGCTTCGGTAAGCTTTGAGTTTATCGAAGGCGAGGCGATTCTGCTCCGGCTGGACCAGTTCGGCATCTGCGCGTCGAGCGGCAGCGCATGCACCACCGGCAGCCTGGAACCTTCCCATGTGCTACGGGCCATGGGCATCCCCTATACTTCGGCACACGGCACCATCCGTTTCAGCCTCTCCCGGTTTAACACCGGGGAGGAAGTGGATTTTGTGATCAAGACGCTGCCTCCGATCATCGCCGAGTTGAGATCCTATTCTCCGTACTGGCAGGAGAAATAATAGCGGTTCTGTAGACTGAAGGTAAAAAGCATGAATATAACCGAAAATGCGGGAAGTAATTGAACGTGCGATTGAGCTTCTGAACAAACAACAAAGCGCTAATTTTCTCTGAACGTGATTTACAATGCCTGACATAGCCGACTGAGCACTGTCTGGATTTTATCTAACCGCAGATCCAGAGAGAACTGGAACACAAGTGCATGCCGGTTTTTCTTGCCATAAAGCGGTTGGTTTTCGTACATTACTCGAGACTTCGCTGATGTATTTTCCGGCATGGAACATACAAATATTGGAAAAGTATAAAAATAATTTGCCAGATACTGTTTCACGGTGTAAACTATTAATACAGTAGCTCATAATTCGGGGGAGGATGGTTTATGAGAAAGCGGAAATATCTAATATTATTGTCTGTTTTTCTGGCGGCGTTATCAGGAAATGTTATTCATGCCCTGCCGTCAAGCGACTCTTCTGACGTGAAACAATCCAAAATCACCAGCACGAATGAGAACGTTACGACTGAAGCCAGGAACGGTTCCAATGTCAATACCGGGATTCAAATCAAAGGCTCGACTATCAGAAATGCCACGATTGATAATAAATTCAGCGGGAATATCCGGGCGGATAATTCTACCGTGAATACCGGAATTAAAGCCGACGGCGCGGTAATTGACAAAGCAAAGATTAATGTTGACACCAGAGCCAATATTAATGCGGATAACGCTGATGTAAATACCGGAGTCAACCTTAGCGGGGCGCGTAACGCCGAAGTTACCACGAAAGTCCGGGCCGGAGAAATAAACGCTTCCAACTCCACCGTAAAAGTCGGCGCGGTTGAAGGCGATGTCAGCAATAAGAAAATCGGAACAGACGTCACCGTCGGCAATGTTGACGCCATGGGGCGGAACTATTCCATCGGCTCCGTCAAGTCCGATGACTACGGCGGTATCGGAAATTCATCCAGAGGCACTGGCGGCGAGCGTCCGGGTGTAAGCATCGGCAATGTCAATGTGGAAGCCCCGCAGGTGCGTGAAGTTAAAACCTCCGTCGGCTCTGATGATTTTATTGAAGGAATAAAAATTCAGCATAAAGCCAAAGTTTACAAAGATCAGGGCGGAGTTGATCCCGCCGGAACCAAGAATGTGTTTGTCAGCGCGAAGGAAAGGGCCAAAGTTGAAGAAAAAGGCGGTTCCGCCGGCGACACGACCGTTAGCGGCGGCGACTATAAAGTCAAGAAAGTTAAAACATTTGTGGAATAACTTTAAATGCATTATCCGAAAATCAGTCTTATTCGAATTTATGGCTTCCTGGCAGTTGCCGGGGGCGCCGCCTGCATGGCGCTGACTTTGTGTTCATGCGCCTGGATGACTGCCCAGACCGGTGACGAAGAGGTCAAAGACCTGGAAAAAGACATGCGGGCGGAAAAGCGGACTACGGTGTTTGAAGAATCTCTGGGCAGATTCGGGCTGATGCTGAAAGGTTATGGCATCCCGGAGACTCCTGTTCAGAGTAAAAATATTGGCAATCAGACCGCCGAACAAAGTGTTCCCACCGATCTTTATGTCATGGTTGCAACCACTGTCAGTAAAATCGGGAAGCCGCTGATTTTCATCCCTTATGACGTGCAGTATGTAATCGGGGAAACCACCACGGGCGGCGCTATTCAGCGGATTTATCCTAAAGTCGTGATTGCCGGCGGCATAACCGGCTTTGACCAGGACATGGTTGAAAAAGAGCGCGAAATGGAAGCGGAAGGCGGCTGGGCAGGCGCGTCCGGCGGCGGTCATGTAAGCGCGGAAGGCGGACTGTCCAGAGTAACTGTCGATTTAAGCATGTTAGACTACAAAACCCAGGCTTACTTTTCCGGGGCGGTTACTTCCAATTCGATTTGCCTGCGCAAAGACAAGCTGGGCTGGGGAGTTTTCGCATATTATATGGGCAACGGCGCATCTTTCGATTACGATCTCAAACATAAACAGGGGGTGCATGCCGCATTGCGGACGGTGGTGGAATTCAGCTTGATCGAACTGTTCGGCAAGATGTTTGAAGTGCCGTACTGGAAGTGCATTGACGGTGCTGAACCCGACCTGAAGATGGCGGAACGGCTGCGCGACGAGTTCGCATATCTGCCGGAGGACAAACAGGCGATCAAGTTGAAGAAAATGTTATTCCTGCACGGTTACGATGTCCAGAGAGACGTTCCGGTCATTCAGGGTTTTGAAGAAAAGATTATCAGAACTGAAATGAACAACCGGAAATGTTCTTCAATGGCAGACCTTTATGTTAAATTATGGAACTCGGTGCCGGTTGAAAAATCATCGGTCAGAGTAGCTATCGAAGAGCGTTACCGCGTCAGGGAGGACCGCGAAAAGCAGCGCGTGGTCGAAGCGGACAACAAGGTAAAAGCCGCCGCCGCCGAGCAGGAAAAAAAACAGCAGGAAGCCGCGATGCAGGCCAAAATCAACTCGTTCCATGCAAATGTCTCCAGCGGTGACGAATTGTTCCGGAAGCAGAAATATGACGAAGCGGCCGGTTTTTATGCCAAGGCTGCGGAGTTGTTTTCCGGAGAAGCTTATCCCCGGCAGAAACTGAATGAAATCCAGGCAATCAAGGATAAAGCCCAAGCGGAAGTTGATCAGCGGTCAAACTTGTATGCCGAAGCGGAACGCGCATTCAAAGCGGCTGAAAATTCCGCATTCAATCAGGCGGGTTACAAGCAGGCGCTGCAATCGGTGCAGGCGGCGCTGGCCGCCGACCCGGGCAGCAAGAAACTGGCGGAAATGTTAAAAACGATCAACAGTAAACTTGATAAATATAAAACTGTATTGGGGGCAGGCAAAGAAAATGAATGGTAAAATTATAACAAGATCAAAAGCTTTCCGGGCGGTCGTAATTCCGGCAGCCGGTATTTGCGCGGCGCTGCTGTTGTGTTCGTGTTCAGTGGTTGACTGGTTCAGCGGCCATGTCAGCGATGAAGAGGTCAAGGACATGGACAAGGACCTGGGTAAGGCGACTCAAAAGCAGACGGTCTATGATGAATCGCTCAAAAAATTCGGACTGATGCTTGAAGCATACAATATTCCCCAGATCAGAGTGCAGAGCAAAGTAATCAAGAATGAAACGGCGGAAAAAGATCTGCCGGACAGCGTTTCCGGCATGTTAAGCTCGGCCGTAAACAAAATCGGCAATACCGTCGTCTATGTGCCGTACGACCCGAACTATGTTATCAATGAAACGACCACCGGCGGCGACATTAAGCGCGCGCTGCCGAAAATCGTCATCGCCGGCGGGATTACGGAATTTGACAAAGAATTGATTGAGAAAAAACGGGAATTGAAATCCAAAGCCAATGTCGGGGACAATTTAGGCTCAAATTATAACTATGACGGCGGCGCCGGATATAAAGCAGCGTCCGCAATCTCACGGATGACCCTTGATCTGCAATTGATGGAATATCAGACCCAGACTTATCTTTCAGGAGTTCAGACGATAAATTCCATAAATCTGCGCAAGACCGAACTAGGCTGGTCAGTCGGTTTCTTCTTTGAAGGCAACGGCTTTACTTTTGATTATTCATTGAACAAGAAACAGGGGAAATACCAGGCATTGCGCCTGCTGGTGGATCTTAGCGTGCTGGAAGTTCTGGGCAAATATTTTGATGTTCCATACTGGACATGCGTGGAAGGCGCACCCCCGGATACCAGGATGCTGGCCAGGCTGAAAGAGGAGTTTGAAACGTTGAATCAGGCACAGCAGTATACATATTTGAAAGAATTTCTGTTTTTCCACGGAACTCCCGGCATTGAACGCTCGGCTGCCGGGGTTTCCGACAAAGAACTGGCAATCATCAAGGAAAGAATGAAATATTACAATTGCCCGGATTATGCTTCGTTATTCCTGAAGTTATGGGAAACCGTGCCGCTCGAAGAATCCAGAAAGCGCATTCGCAAGTACCAGAAAGAGCAGAATGAAGTTGTACAGAAATCTCAGGAGGACACCAGTAAAAAAATAGCACAGTACAACAGCTTGATTGAGCAGGCGGATAACCTTTACAAGCAGGGCGGATTGCCGCAGGCGAGAGAACTTTACCGGCAGGCGTCGCTTTTGCTGCCGGATCAGCCGGATCCGAAAGATATGATCGGCCGGATTGATACTCAGCTTGCCGGCGCCCAGAACCAGAACGCCGCGCCGTCAGCAGCGCCGCAACCGCAGCAGGAACCGGCAGCGCCGCCAAGGCAGACAGCGCCGGCGGCGGCCAAAAAGGAAGCGCCGCTGAATCCGTTCAAAAAGGATACTGAATGGTAAATGATTGACAACACAATATTTATGATGTATAATGTTTAGTATTCTTAATTGCGGTTTAATTCTGAAGTGTTTAATATTGATCGAAGAGGCTGATTTATGAAAAAGATCATTTACTCTTTAGTTATTACTGCCCTGGCGATGCCCATGGCGGCGGGACTATCATATGTCAATCTGAAAAATTCGGATGTTAAGAATGTAAATCAGAATGTTACCAATACCGCTCAGGAAGGGTCTAAAATCAACTCCGGGATAACGGCGAAAGGTTCCGCTATCGCGAATTCAAAAATTGAAAATACCAATCTGGATGTAACCAATAAAGCGAGCGGGGCCTCAACCATTAATTCCGGAGTGGAAGCCAATAACGCGACCATCAAAGATTCAAAAATTGAAAATCGCAATATTACGGTGCAAAACACAGCCACCGCCGGTTCGGTCATCAATTCCGGAATCAGCGCGAATAACGCGACCATTAAAAACTCGACGGTTGTCAATTCCAATAATGGAGTGACAAACACGGCAAGCCAGGGCGGCAAAATCAATACCGGAATTGCCGCCGACGGCGCGACCATCAAAAATTCAACGATTATCAACCAAAACTCGAATACAACAAATACCGCCACCGGCGGCGCCAGGCTGAACACCGGAATTGCCGCGGATGGCGCTACCGTCAAAGATGCTAAAATATCGCAAACGAATACGAAAGTATCAAATACCGCAACCGGCAGCGACGCAAAAGCGAATTCCGGAATTGATCTGGGAGGAAACTGACGGTTGTTTAATGATAGGTAGATTAATTTAAAATCAAGTTGCAGCTAAGGAAGTTGTCAACGAACAAAAAGGGGGGAGATCATGAAAAAGGCAATTCTCGCAGTAATCGTAACCGCAACCGCAATCCCGATGGCAATGAGCCTCACACAGGTCAGTTCGGGCGGCGGGGCCACCACGACCGTCAAAAATTCGGAAATCAAGAACGTCAATCAGGATGTTACCAACGTTGCAACGGAAGCTTCCAAAGTCAATTCCGGGATAGAAGCCAGAGGCTCGACCATCAAAAATTCGGTGATTGACAATGTCAACCAGAATGTGACCAACAAGGCGAGCGGGGGCTCAACCATTAATTCCGGCATCCAGGCGAATAATTCCACCGTCAAAGATTCAAAGCTGGAAAACCGCAATGTCAAAGTGGAAAACACCGCCACCGACGGGTCGGTTATTAATTCCGGAATTATGGCGAATGATGCCACCATTAAAAATTCAACGCTCTCCAACGTTAATGAAGGTGTGACCAACAAAGCCAGCAAAGGCTCGCTGATAAACTCCGGGATTGCGGCTGACAGCGCCACCATCAAGAATTCCACCATCTCCAATACCAATAAAAAAGTTACCAATATTGCGGATGATGGAAGCGTTATTAATTCCGGCATCGCAGTGACCGGCGCAACGGTTAAGGATTCAGTCCTGACCAACACCAATGAAAAAGTGAACAACACCGCCACCGCCGGCTCGGTTATCAATTCCGGGATTGCGGCAGATGACGCCACCATTAAGAATTCAACGATTACGAACGTCAACAAAGATGTAACCAATACTGCAGATGGCAAATCCCGCGTCAATTCCGGGATAATAATGAACGGCGCAACGGTAAAAGATTCTAAGATTTCCAATAATAATACCAATGTAACCAATACCGCGACTGGCGGATCAACCGTAAATTCAGGTATTGATCTCGGCGGAAACTGATGCCTATATGTTGAAAATTATATTTTGCATTATCGCGACGACGGCTTTGTGCGCAGCAGTAATGGCTGACGCGCAGAGCCGTTTGATCGCGGAAAAAATCAAAGAGCTGGATGAGATCAACCGCCAGGTGATTCAGCAGCTTGGCGATTTGTCAAAATATGAGAACAAGACAGTTTACGTCAAGGCTAAACTGATTCCGCTGGGAGATTCCAGATTTAAAGTGAAAATAGACCAGGTCTCGACAGATAAAATAGAATTCGGCAACTGCGCCAAAGACGAAAAAATCATAGTGGTAAAAGGTAAAGTCTCTCAGGATAAAGCCAAAAAGTTTACCATTGACCTGGAAAACGTGTTGCCGCCGCCGGACGATACGCCGAAAGACAAAAACTCGAAAGATAACGGAGAAAAAAAGAAATGATGAAAATCAAGCTGGCCTCAATTTTGACTGTTGTGTTCTGTCTGTTTCAATTCAGTTCGGACGGGAAGGAGCTTTCAGGGCCGCAGAAGAAACTCAATTCAGTTAATTGCGCACGGGTATTGGCTCAGCGGAATATTGTCGAAACGGTTTACGGCGTAAAAATCCGTTTTCTGGAAGAAGTCACCAATCTGAGCGAAGGCAGCTTCCTCGGCACCACCGAAACCAAGACCGGCGAGCGGAATATCAGAGGCATTGAATTCATTGAAAAATATGACCCGAAAACGGACATTGCCCAGGTAACCGCGGTATTGAAGCTGAGCCGCATTGCCGATATTATAGACAAAGATAAATTCAACCTGGATAAATTTCCGAATCTGGAAATACGCCGGGTCGCTTTTGCTTCTTCCACTCCGGAAAACACCAATAAGCTGGCCGCACTCCGCGCCGCCGAAATCGAAGCTTATAAAAACCTGTTTAAGCAAATCGGTGGATTCACGCTGGAAAGCAACACCAAAGTGAAGAATTTCATGCTTTCATCGGATAAGGTCAAGGCTCAGGTTATAGGAGCTGTAATGGGCGCCGAATACGATGGATTCGCCTGGGAAGGCAAAGGCGAGGAGGCCGTGGCGATTGTAAAACTGCGCCTGGACCTGAAGCGTCTGGCAGAACTGCTCGGACAGAAAATCGTTGATTATGATAAAGACGCCATTGAAGCCGAAGGCCGGGCTGCGCAGGGATTTGCCGCCAATGATGATAATCAGGAACGTTCCGAACAGGCCTTAAAGAAAGCTACCCCTAAAATCAGCGAAGGCAGCGTTGACGTCATGCCTTAAATTACAATTCCGGGAAACAGGAGTTTGCAATGACCACAAAATTTTCTCCGGCAATGCTGATTTCTGTCTCGCTTTTCTGCCTGTGTGCGGTGGTGTCGGCCGACAGCAGTTTTGAAGATCTCGATAAATGTATAGTTGAAGCCTATAACGCCAATCCCAAACGCACCGCCGAAGTCTATGCATGCAGCATGGAAATGATTGAGAAGAGCCGGCGGGCCGGCGGACACGAAGCCGGAGAGTGGCGGTCCAAAGCAGAAAAAATGGTTACGCTGGCATGTTTTTATGAAACCACGCTGGCGGTTCAGAACAATGATTTTCTGACCGCTTTTATCTGGTCTAAACGGGGGCTGACCAATGGCGCTTCCCAGGGTGAAATCGGCGGCATCAGTATCAAAGAGGTTCATGAATTCCTGATAAATGCGACCAGAGAACTGGAAGCTGATGAAGCTGTGAAGAAAGCAGATTTCGGCAAAACCAGGCTTGTCATTGCAGATTATCGGAAGACTCCTCCCGCAGTCAATTGCGAAGACAGCAGCAAATCAGTTGCCGATCCTAAAAATAATTTGCAGTATCAACTGGTTGCCGGCCCTCAAACAGACGAGCAAAAACAATTATATGTTGTTGTAAGGGTCAACGGGTCGGATATGAAGATATTCAACTTCCCCGGAAAGGGCTGGAAGGCAGATACATGGCAGCCGTTCTCGACAGACACTTACTATAAATCATGGCAGGAGGCTGCGGAACATCTGTCCGGCGGCAAACAGGGAGAGAACAAGTGAAATTAAAACTTTTAATTATCAGCTTGATCGCGCTGTCATTCAATAATCTGCCGGCGATGCCGGCACAGAATAATGATGCCGGGAAAAAAGCGGAAGGCACTGCCGTTGCGCCCGCAAAAGCCGGAGCGAATAAAGCCGCATCACCGGAAATCAAAGCTGTGTCAAAAGATAAACCCGCGATTAAAGCAACCGCCCAAGTAAGCGATTCCATTCTCCGGAATATTAATGAGAATGTGCTGAATATCGCGGTAAAAAATTCTCAAATCAATTCCGGCATAGATGCGTCAGGCGCTGATATCCGTGATTCGAAACTGAGCAATGTCAATACCGGGGTTTCCAATCGCGCGGAAAATAATTCCACGGTAAATTCCGGCATCAGCGTAAAAAAATCTTCCATTCAAAAATCCGAAATTACCAACCGTAATGCTGATATAACCAATACTGCACAGAACAATTCGCAGATCAACTCCGGCATTGAAGCCGATAACGCCAGTATTAAAAACGGCAGGGTTATAAATTCCAATGTAAGCGGAACTGCCTCTGCTCAGAATAATTCTTCCGTCAATTCCGGAATTGCCGCCAGCAACGCTAAAATCAATAATGCGACTGTCGACAACCAGCAGGGGGGCGGCGTAAATTCGGCCAGAGAAAAATCTGAGGCCAATTCCGGAATAAATTTAAAATAATCTTAATTGCGGGAGACTGCGGATGCTTTTCGTTAAAATTATCATGGGCTGCTGGCTGGCGGCATCTGTAATCTCAGACCAGCAGACCAATGTTAAAAATGTTCATGATGCCAGTTCTTCTGTAAACAGCGGAATCTCCACAGACAGTGACTCCGGCAGAGAAAAACCTTCAGGCGGGACGGTTTCTGTTACAAAAGCACTGGCTCCATTCACCGCGCTTGCGATTGACGGCGCATTTGATGTTGAGGTTCAGCGTTGCGCGGATTGCCGGATTACTGTCAGCGCCGGCAGGAGTGCAATAGAAGATGTTACAATAAACGCTTCAAATGGAAAGTTGTGCGTCGGGCTGAAGAAGGATTACACGCCGGACGGAAAAATTAAATTAATAATTGAGCTGCCGTTGTTAGCCCGGTTAGATTTTTCGGGCGCGGGGAATATAGTAATAAATGATGTTGCCGGGGAAAGGCTGGAGATTTTTGCCGAAAATGCCGCCGGGGATCTTGTCATTTCCGGCAATGTCAAAGATTTCAGGCTGAAAATTAATGGCGCAGTAAGTGTTGATGCCGGAAAACTAATGGCGCAAAACGCGGACGTTGACGCTAAAGGCGCATCAACCGCCACGGTCAATGTTCAGGGCAGCTTGAACGCCAAAGCCGCCGGGGCGGCAACGGTGCGTTATTGCGGAACGCCAAAATCGTTAAAGGAACAAACAAGCGGGGCTGGTTCGCTGGAAAACATAAAATGACGGGAGATTCTATGAAGATGCGTTTTTTGAAAAGGATTATACTTTGTTTTGTTCTGTTCGCCGCTGTCGGTATTTGGGCGCAGGAACTTAAGGAAGTGACGGTTACCGGAAGCGCGGAAGGCACTCCGGACAAAGCCGGCGAACAGGCGCTGGCGAAAGCGCTGCGGGAGGCGGTTCAGCAGGGCGCCGGCGTTGATGTCATGAGCGAATCGAAGGCCAGTAATTTCCAGATGGAATATGACCGGGTTATTACTTCGTCGTTCGGCTACATTAAAGATTATAAAGTAATCTCCAGGAGTTATTCGGATAAGGATAAAATCTACAGCGTTACGATTAAGGCGCAGGTTGGCAAAGGCAGTCCCGGCATGGATCAGGTGATGGCGCTCAGACTGCTGGTTAAACGGATGCAGTCGCCGCGGCTGACGATTCAGGTCAAGGAAAAAATCTCCGGCGAGTACAACTCCGAAATGCCGGTATCCCAGGCGGTGCTTGAAGAAATCGCCCAGAAGACCGGGCTTGAAGTGTTTAAACAGAACGTGATTCAGGAACGCGACGAAAAAGAGTCAGACCGGGCCGCGCTGCTCGGAGACAATCTGGAAAGCAAAGTAAAAAAAGCCGGCATTACCAGCACTTCCGATTTTAAAATCACCGCCAGTGTAAATGGCAGCGTCGGCAAGATGAAAGAGCCTTTTCCGGACGTTCAGGTGCGCGATGCTTCTGTCGGCATCAACATGCAGGCGGTCTGGACCGATACCGGGGAAGTCATTTCGACCGTTAATATTCCTACACAATTTTTCCGAGGCGAGGGCAATATGCGACTGCCGTATGAAATGCCGGACCAGCTTCTGCGGTATTACCTGATGGAAATATTGACTGGCAAAGCCAAAAGCGCAGAGCAGGAAAATGCCTATTCGCTGTTCCGGAATATACTTGCGAAATGGGTCGTTGAACTTGATCTCGGAGCAAAAGTTCAACTGGAGTTTAAACAGATCGACAAAGAAACTTTCGATAAGCTGATTGAAGCTCTGCGCGGCAATCCGGACATTTCTTATGCCTGGAGACGTGAATTCGACAGCCGTCTTTACTCGATCATTGAAATTGAAACCAGGCTGGATGCCGGTAAAATTGAAGATGCCGTGCTGACGGAAGTCGGGCGTAAATTCAAAATAGACACTGCAACAAAAAGGCGTCTCCGCTTTATTCCCAAATAATTATGAAACTGTCATTGCGGTCTTGTAAAAACGGCGATTCCTGCTAAAATAACATATCAAACTTGAGTTCAGGGGGCAAAGAGGAAGTATGAATAATAAAAAAATAATCTGCGCAGTTTCGCTGGCGGGGCTGATTTGTATGCTGACCGGCTGTACCTCTCCCGGCGGCCTGGCGCCTTCGACAATGCCGATCTCCAGCAAGGACAGTTATACGGTCATTCAGCGGGACGCGTATGCAATTGACTCCAGTGTTGCGATTCTGATGATCTTCCCGGTAACTACCTGCAGCGCTTATGACGCCATGCAGAAGGCCAAAGCCAAATACAAAGCCGATGCTTTGATTAATGTTACCGCGGAAAATATTTACAACCCTTATTTTTTTTACAGCGTGCAGAAGATCGTGGTCAGAGGCGATGCCATTAAATTTAAAAAGTCCGGTAATCTGCTGGAGTAAATTATGAAAAAAAACATTCAAAACTGTTTATTTCCATGCCGGGTTGTTGCGGCGGTGTCGGGATGTTTCATGATGCTGTTCATTACCGGCTGCACCAGCGTAACCACCATTTCTCCGTCCACGACTCCGATAACTGAAAAGGACACTTATACGAAATATGCCCGCGTTTCGGGCAGTTCGTCAGGTTTTATGATTCTCGGTATTCCGTTCATGCCTTCAGAGCCTTCCAGAGCTGCTCGCGATAATGCGATCAAGAGTGGCAAAGGCAATGCGATGATTGAAGTGACGGAAGAATATAATATGCTGAATTTATTAATTGTGGCATTTTTCTGGACCAAAGTTGAAGGTACTGCGGTTCAAGTCGAACATGCCGGAGAGGAGATTGAATAGTGAACAGGTGGTTTTTATTGATGCTCGCGGCTGCCGCCGTTTCTTTCTGCGGCTGCAGCAGTGTGTATATGCCAGCAGTTGATCCTAATAAATCAGACTTGACCGCGGAACAGACCGCGGCTTTGAGTAAAACAAAATTTAAAGTGCCATGCCGGGTTGAAGTGCATTGCCCGGACAGCATGATTGGCAGCGGACCGAATATATTCACGGAAGATACTTATAATTATCCGCTTCAGGAAATACTCCGGAACGGTTTTAACAGCGCAGCCGGCAAGATTTTTGAATCTCCGCGCAGCGAGGTAATTGACGCTTTTACGATTTACGTTACGGTGCCGGAATCGCAACTGGTAGTTTCCGGCGGCGTTGCGCAATATACGCTGGATGTAATCGTGGTTTTTAAAGAGCCAGGCGAAAAGAAAGTTGACGCGTTCGAGATGAAGAAGACGGTCGAGTTGCCTCATGAAAACAAGAAAGATGTTCCGGACGCGATATACAAGGCTGTCCAGGAAGTGGCGTTTGAATCGGCAAAAAAACTTTCTGCCAATCCCAAAGTTATGAAAACAGTCAAACGGTTTGAAGACCGTTAAGGTTTAACACAATAAAATGAGAGGGTATTGATTATGAAATCTCGCTGGAAGCTTTGGGGACTGGTTGGGCTTGCCATGTTGACTGCGGCGGTTGCTTATGCCACCAATGGCGCACAAAATATTACTTCCACCATCAATACCGCGCGGTTTATTCTTTTCGGCGGCAGCTACAGCATTTCTGAAACCAGATCTGAAAACGGCGTTTTCAAGCTGGACACTTACTCCGGCAAAACCTGGATTTTGCGTGCGTCCGTTGAAAATAACGTTCGCGTCGAACGCTGGGAACCTGTTTCAGAAGCGGATACGGAGCCGCCCGCAATTAAGCAGTCAACAAATATGCTGCCGAAACCCTGATTCAGTCTCGCACTTATTTTGCGAACTGTTTCTGCTGCCTGAATTTAGAGGGATATATGCCGTTGTTGGTGAAAAAGAATCTCGAAAAGGAGAAGACATCGGAAAATTCCATAATTTCTGCAATCTCTGCAATTTTAAGATTGCTGTACTGGAGCATTTTACTGGCTGTTTCGATACGCTGCCGGTCAATAAAATCTTTCAATTTCATACCGGTATCCTTGTGAAACAAGCTGGAAATATGATTGCGTGAACATCCGGCAAAACCGGCAACTTCATTTACCGTTATACGTCTTCCGGCTTTATTGTCAATAAACATTTTCACGCGGTCAACAACGGTCAATTCAGTCGACGCGGCCTGCCTGGTCTGAAGTTCGAGTTCCGCCAGTAGTCCGGTTAAGCTTTCTATAACCAGGAAAGACTCGCCGGTAAAACTATATCTGTTCAGTTCCGCCAGCAATAAATGCCTTATATTCAATGAATGATCGGATTTTTTCAATACCAGAATATTCCCCGGCTGAATCGCGATCTCCGTGCAAAATTTAATTGACCATGATGATTGCGGTTTATTGCCATATGTGAAGCAATGAGGACAGCCGGGAGGAACCAGAATACAGTCATCAGTTTCTGCTTTCAGCTTATTTTTGCCGGATTTTATTTCAACAGAACCTGAAATAATGTATTCAAGCTGCCAGAAAGCATGGGCATGAGTTACCCGCGGTACACATATATTTTCGTCGTGCTGAATAAAAAGCAACGTAACCGGATTTAAAAAATGCCGCTGCAGTACGATATTTTTCAGATAATTTTTGTGCATTTTGACAAGTAACCTGTGTTTTTTGCCATTTAACTATAACGTTTTAACATTATAATATAATCTGTATAAACTGTAATGTAAATAATCATAATCTGAAAAGGGAATGGTTTATGGCACGTTTTATCAATATCGCGACAATTCATTTTCAAGTTTCCGAACAGGGGAATGACCCTCAGCAGATGGCGCTGGCGCAATTCCGGGAGGCGGAATCCAGACTGGACGGCACCGGCGCTGATCTCGTCGTCACCTGCGAGGGCATGGAGTCCATCGGCCAAACCGTAAAACAGGCGGAGAGCGCGCAACGGCCAGGACCGATGTTCAATGCCTACCGTGATTTTGCCATGCGCAACCGTTGTACTATTGCCGGCTCCATTAAACTTGAAGACGGCGGCAAAGTTTACAACGCGCTGGTTTTCATCGGCCCGGACGGGGAGTTGCTGGGTGATTACCGGAAGGCGTTTCCGACTCAGGGGGAACTGGATAAGGGACTTTCCGCCGGCGGCGCCAATGTGGTTGACACTCCTGCCGGTCGGCTTGGCGGGGTGATCTGCTTTGACTTGAATTTCGACGAACTGCGGGACACCTATCAGAAACTTCGTCCGGACGTGCTGTGTTTTTCCAGTATGTTTCATGGTGGACATTTGCAGCAGAACTGGGCTTATCAATGCCGCTGCTATTTCGCCGCCGCCTGCAAAGACAACACCAGCGATATCCTTGATCCGCTTGGGCGGATTTTGAATTCGGCCAATTTTTATGGCAGAATCGCATGGGCGAGAGTCAATCTTGACCGTTTTTTTATGCATCAGGACAAAAACATTGCGAAGTTCCCGGACATCCGGCGCAAGTACGGCCGCAAAATACTTATTGATGCAGCGCCTGACTTGGGAGTGGCGGTTTTATACAGTCTGACGGATGAGATTTCCGCGCCTGAAGTGGCAAAAGAATTCGGGCTGGTCGAATTTGACGATTATTTAGCGTCCTCCCGGCAGGCTCTTGAACGCTGAACTGAAAGGATTTTCTGACAAATGAACAGCAGACAAAGAGTATTGACGGCGCTGGCGTTTAAAGAAGCGGACCGGGTTCCCATCGATCTAGGCGGAACTACCGGGGCCAGCGGCATTCATGTGATCGCCTGCCATAACCTGAAAAAATATCTGGGCATCGGCGGACCGGTGAAATGCAATGATGTTATGCAGCAGTTGACGCAGATGGAAGAAATTATAAGAGAGCGGCTGCATATAGACGTTATTCAGGTAAACGCCCTGGCCTTTCACAAGGAATGGGCGCCGCTTTCGCTGCACAGCAGACCGGATGATATGGACGTGCTGTATCCCGCCGGGCTTGATATTCAAACCCGGACCGACGGGTCCAGATTGCTTAAAAACGCTGCCGGGCAGCGGTTTCTAATGCCCCCTGGAGCTTATTACTTTGACGCTGAAGACGGGAAAAGCTGGTTCTCGTGGCCTTACGATCTGACCGATGAAAACCTTGCGGCGTTGCAGCGGAACACCCGCCGAATCTATGAAGAGACTGATTATGCAGTTGCGGCTAATTTTGGCGGGAACTTCTTTTCCGTGGAGCCGGAATTCATGATGGACCTGATGCTGGAACCGGAAAAAATAGGGGATATGCTTGCGCAGCGCTGTGATGATCTGATTAAGAAATATACGCTGCTGCATCAAGCCATTGGCGAATATACTTTTTGTATTTCCTTTGCGGATGATTTCGGTTCGCAGAATGCGCCGATGCTATCTCCGGATATTTTCCGTGAACGGATTGCGCCGCATTATAAAAAATTCACCTCGTGGCTGCATTCAAAGACAGACTGGAAGCTGTATTTGCACTCCTGCGGGGCGATTGAACCGCTGATCGACAGCATCATTGAAATGGGCGCCGACATTCTTAATCCGGTGCAGATTTCCGCTACGGGCATGGACCCGGTTAAATTGAAGGAAAAATACGGCAGAAAGATCGTCTTCTGGGGCGGCGGATGCGACACTCAGAATATTCTGGGCAAGGCTGATAAAGCCACTCTCGAGGAACACGTTAAAAATCTTATCCGGATTTTCGCTCCAGGTGGCGGTTTTGTCTTCAACCAGGTTCACGCCATCCAGCCGCTAGTGCCGCCGGAGGATATTTGCACCATTTTCGAAACCGCATTTAAATACGGGCAGTACCCGGTAAAATAAGAGGAAAAGATGTTAAAAACAAAATTGATACACCCGCAAATACTGGAAGCGCTGGCCAGCTCCGGCCATTTCTCTCAAGTGCTGATCGCCGACGGCAATTTTCCGGTCGCGACATGCTCAAATCCGCTTTCTAAAAAAGTATTTCTCAATCTGGCTCCAGGCGTATTGAGCTGTACTCAGGTTCTGTCGGCGATAATGGATGTAATTGTGATTCAGGAGGCGACAGTTATGACTCCGCCGGAAAACTTTAAACCGGATATTCACGATGAATACCGGACCATGCTGGGCGCTGGCATAGCCTGGTCGGACATGGAACGCTGGGCGTTTTATGACAAAATAAAATCAGCAAATACGTCATTGATTATTGCTACCGGAGAACAGCGCAGATTCGCCAATCTTCTGCTTACAATCGGCGTGGTGAAGCTGGCGGAAGAAAGTTTTTGAAAATAAAGGAAGTATTATGTTTAGTAAAGACCTGAAAAATTTGCGGACTTTTTTGTACGATGCTTACTGGCCGCCGTTTACTCCGGAATTAAGCTATGACCCTGCGCATGGAATCGAATTGTGCAAAAAAGCCAATGCAAACGCCATCCGTTTCGGCTCCATCGGGAAGTATGCGCTTTATCCCAGTAAGATTGTTCCCAATCATCCGAGATTAAACCATCGTGATCTGTTGCAGGAAACCATTGATGCCGGGAAGAAAGCCGGAGTCAGGGTTATCGGGTATATTCCAGTAGGACACGCCGTGCCCGCCAGATGGTTAAAACAATTGAAGCCGGAATGGATATTCCGCAACGAAGCGGGCGAACCTGTCTCTCCGGAAACCCAGTATCGCCATTTTGGCGGAGAACCGCTCTTTTCAGTCTGCTCTTTCGGCGCATACCGGGGCGAAATACTGGAAGTCGTGAATGAGATTACCGCACACGACATTTATGCGGTATATCTTGACGGGCCGTATCAGGGATGGGGCGCGGAACACCTGATTTGCCAGTGTGAATCGTGCAAAAAACGCTTTCTGGCTGAAACCGGTTATAAACTGCCGGACAATCAGCAGAAAAAGGAACTGGGCGGCATTTATCTGGAATGGAGCCGGAATAATCTGCTTGGTTTATTGCGGGAAATCCGCCGGATAACCAAAGCGAAAAACTTGCCGCTGATGATGAACCGGACAGCCGGGGGACTGTGTGGAACCCGTTTTGAAATCGAGATGCTCAAAGAGGTGGATTGCTTTCTGATAGAATCTGACCGCGGGGGGATCGAGGGGTGCAGCGTGGCTTCGGCCCTTGGCAAAAAAATCTGGAACTATACTAACCGCCACGCCTGGCATCCGCGGCTTTCAAATGCGCCGTTTGAACAGCAAAGTCTGCTTTGCGGACGCAATACCCTGAGCTTTGGCGGCATCCCGATTGTTTCCTATGCCGGCCGTTTTTTCAACTCAGATAAACACATAGGCGCAATTACTCATCTGTTTAAGGACAGTGAAAAGGCGTTGAGTATTGCACCGGATGCCGTTATGAGCCGCTTCGCTTGTGTGTTGCGTAATTCCAGCGAACGGCAGTTCATTGCCGCAGAGATTGACGGAGTGGAAGTGACGGATGAGGCGCTGAACATTGCCGACAATTTCAGCGCTTCCGGAATTCCTGTCATGGTGTTGCCGGATCTGTTTCTGGATGACGCCACGCTGATTAATTCATTTAAAATCCTGTTCGTGACGGAGTATATAAAACTTAATCCGACACGGGTGGAATTATTGCGTCAATTTGCGCAGAACGGCGGGACTGTCGTGTTTACCGGCATCATCCCGCCGGAGTTTACCGGCGTCAAACCGGCAGTTCCGGACGCCAGGCTGCAAGCCGTCCTGGAAACCCAGTACTGGTGCGAGAAGCGCTATGACTGCTATTTACGGATGCCGGGTTTTGATTTGCTTCCACAAATTACAAGCATCACACTGAAAAGTGTTGACGCCGATGTAATTGCGGACAGCGTAATTTATGATGCGGACGGCGAAATATCCTTTCCATCGATTTTCAAGCGGAAGGTGGGTTGCGGCTGTTGCATTGTTTTTGATTCCCCGATAGAGAAAATTTTATCTAAAGACGGTAGCGAAATAAACCGTTTCTTCCAGACGGTTTGCATGGAAGATATCAAACCGCCGCTGGTTTTACGCGAAAACAGTGTTCCAGTATCAGTATCTTTATTGGAAAACGCAGGGGCGCAATTCCTTTATGTGGTCGCGTCCGGTACCGGCAGCATAAAGTTCTCTACTGGTGTCGGCAAAACCGGACAGTCCAATTTTGGCGGAGGACTGAAGCAGGACGGCAATGACTTCACCCTGAGTTTTAATGAATTTGAAATTGTAACACTGAAATAGGAGATATAAAAATGGGTTCTTTAAGAGGGAAAAAAGCCTTAATTACCGGAGGCGGACAGGGACTTGGTGCCGCTATTTGCAGAGAACTGGCAGCACAAGGTTGTAATATCGCCATACATTATTTTTCCAGCGTGCAAGGGGCGGATGAAATCTGCGCGGAAGCTAAAAAAAACGGTGTCAAGGCCATTGCACTTCAGGCTGATTTGACCGATGAGACGCAAGCGCTGGAGTTGGTGGATAACGCCGCCGCCGCATTAGGCGGGATTGACATTCTGATAAACAACACCGGGGATCTGGTCAAGCGAGTTTATCTGGAAGAGATAGATGATGAGTTTTGGGATAAAGTCATGGATGTAAACATCCGCAGCATGATGTACGTGTCAAAATATGCAGTCAAATATCTTGCCGAGGCAGGCGGGGCTAGTATCGTGAACCTGGCCTCGCTGGCAGGACGCAAGGGCGGGCATTCCGGCTCGCTGGTATACTCAACCAGCAAAGGAGCGGTCATCACCTGGACGCGTGCGCTGGCTGGCGAGCTGGCGGGACGCGGCATCAGGGTGAATTGCGTCGCCCCCGGCCTGATGCTGGGAACGCGTTTCCATAACACTCACACGACTGAGGAGTCTGCCCGGAAAACAATTGAAGGCATTCCGCTGGGACGCGCCGGCACGGCTGAAGACGTCGCGCGTCCGGTGATATTTCTGGCGTCCGAGTACGATGGCTTTATTACCGGGGCAACTCTGGATATTAACGGCGGAGTATATTGCGCATGAATATGAAAGCTGAAATTACGCGGCAGCATGATGCAATCCTGCTGAACAACAAATTCTTGCGGATTAAAGTATCGTTGACTCCTTTTTTTCATATTGATGAATTTTGCAGTAATGACGGTGATGTCATTGTTAGGAACGAAAATCATCTGCTGCTGGCTGATCGCCTAAGCTATGACTTGCATAAGTCCGGAAACTGCCGGTTTGACGGTCTGGAAATCACCGTTCCCGAAGCGCTTTACCAGTCCTCCGGCATCAAAGCGGTGCTGACTTACCGGATCGCGGTTCCCGGCGGCGAATTGACCTTATGCCGCCATCTTTACCTTTACGACGACGCGGCGGCGGTGCGCTGGTATGATCTTTACAGTTCCACTGTTCCGCTGGCCGGAATGTATTATTCCGATCTCGGCGGATTCAAGGTGGAAACAGATGTTTCACCGGCATGCGTGGATTATTTCACCTGTACCGACCAGTCCAACTGGCGGCTCAAGGAAAAAGCGGCAGCCGTCAAAAACCAGGGTAGTTTTCTGCTGTTTCCGGACGATAGCGGTAAAGGCGTCTTTTTCTACAAAGAAGGGCCTCTTCCCGATAGCCAGCCGATCAAAGGCGAATATGATTTTCTGTGGGACAGTTCAGGCCGAACCGTAAATATGGCCGGTTTGGGATTTGACAATCTGCGCCCCGGCGAACTGCGCCGGGCGAACGGTTGCGTCATCGGCCTGATTGAAGAATCCAGTTCGCTGCTGGGATTGCATCGTTATCAGGCAGCGCGCTATAACTGCGACCCCGCTTCCGAAGTGGAAACCATGACCAATTCATGGCCTGCTTTCGGCAAGGACATCAACGAGGCGAAGATCATGCAGGAAGTGGAGGCGGCTGCCGTTTCCGGAATTAAGACCCTGTTCATTGACGACGGCTGGTTCGAAACCTTTATGGGCGACGTTGACCTGAAAAAGTTCCCCAATTCGTTGATTGCAATCAGCCGGAGGTGTGCCGAACTCGACATCAACCTCGGCATCTGGATGAATCCGCTGGGTATGGATTCGGCGCGGCCCGAAGCCAAAGAGTGGGATGGCGCCGAATGCCGCGATACGATGAAAGAAGATAATCCATGGAATCTGCTGGCCAGAAGCAACGATTTTGTTCCTGTGGAAATGCGTTCACTCGGTCATGGCGAAACCTATAGCGGGATGGACTTGTGCAATCCGGAATATTTCCGCCATATCCGGGAGAAAATAATTGGCCTGTACCGGGAATTCGGAGTTAAACGCTTTAAATTCGACCTTTATCAGTTGAGTCTCTATGATACACTGCTGGGGGACGCCAATCTGCATTACGAAGCATACCGTCAACTCCTGCATGAGCTGAAGACTGCCATTCCCGGACTGGTGATTTCGATGGATGTCACCCGCCGCAACCGTCCGAACTTCGATTTCGGCCTGGACTACGGTCGCCTGTTTCTGGAAAACAGAGGACGCAGCCTCAAAGATCACCGTTATTATCACCCGTACATTTCGTTACGCAACCTGTGGTACACGTTGAAATACGCTCCGGCTCGCAAGCTGGAAATAGAGATGATGCCCCAGATCGATGACTCCTGTTATCCGCTGGAATATATTATTGGCACCGCCGTTTTCGCCAATCCGCTCTACTGGGGAGCGCTGGCGGAACTTTCTCCGGAGAAAAAACAGGCAAGCCGGGATTTCTTCAAGCGTCTGGCTCCTCGCCGGCTGGAGATCATGCGCGGGCTGGTTTTTCCGGCGGGGGCAATGCCGGATCGCGGAAACTTCAGCGCAATCGTGTCGGTTTGTCCGGAATTCCCGGAAAAATGCTGCGGCTATATCGGGGTTTACCGCAATGGCGCCGACTCAAATACCGCCGAAATAAGTATTCCGTTACTGCGTGGCCGCAGCCTGAAACTGGAAACCGTCTGCGGCGACTCCGGGGCATTGCTCAGCAACGGAATTTTATACTGTAAATCTGCTTCCGCGTTTGATTTTCAGCTTTATTGTTTTAATGAATGAAACAGGATGATACAATGAACTTGAAGCAACTTATAGAAAACTCTGAGTATTTTGTCTGGCTGGCGCTGGGCGACAGTATAACCGAATACAACCATTGCACGGAAGGCTATGAGAATTACCTTCAGCATTTTGACACGCTATTAAGAATCGCGTATTCCAAGCGCAAATATACGATTATAAATTCCGCCATCGGCGGCAGCGCGTTAAGCGATGACGCCGACTTTGCCATCGACAAAATCCGGCGGTTCAAACCGGACTTTGTCACTGCCATGTTCGGCATGAATGACTCCGGACGCGGCAAAGCCGGGCAGGAACAATTTAAAGCTGCGCTGACCAGATTGTGCATGTTCTGCAAAGACAACCGGATTCCGCTGCTGCTGCTCTCTCAGAACCCGCTGGATTATTCATGCGGCATAGACTGCATACAACGCAGGGAAAGTCTCTCGGAATATATGGATATCGTCAAACAAACCGCCAAAGCATGCGAAGTGGAACTGGTTGACATCTACACAGTCTGGTCCCAAAGCATCCTTGAACAGAATAATAATGAGCATTTCAAGCTGTTGCACGACGGCATACACCCCAATCACAAAGGGCACGAATATATTTATGAGATCATCAAAAAGCAAATCTACGCCGGAAAATAAAGTCTGCTTGCATTTCGCGCAAACGGGCGGTATGTTTGAAGTAGAGAAGCTGCGGCAGACGGTTCCGGCAGACCGGTTTGTCAATAATTAGTAATATCATTTGTCCTTAATATATTGAAATATTTATATAGTGCAATATAATAACTATTGTAGAACTGAAGAATTGACGGACTGTTGTTCTCTCAATTTATGAAAGCGCCGCATTGCTATTTAATTTAAGAAGAGGAGGCATGTAAAAATGTCAACTGCCTTGGAAATTGCGTCATTAATCGCGTTGATCTTGTTTATTATTCTGGTTCTCTGTCTGATTCCGACGGTCTTCTATGTCCGGCGCAAGCTGGCGGATTTGCTGCTCGCAACCAGGAATCTGGAAGCGGAGTTGCATATTATCGTACAAGACAGCCGTGAACTGGTACAGAACGTCAACGCCCTCACCCAGCGGGTTAACGAACAATTGGACGATGCAGGCAAAGTAGTGCATGTCGTGGCCCGGTGGGCTGATATGGCAAACCGGCTCGTCACGGCTGTCGGCATGATAATTGAGCCGCCAGTTACAGGATTAGCTAGAAACATTAGTCTTTTTCGGCTTGGGCTTTCCGTATTTACGCAAGTCCTATGCTCGAAAAAACCAAATAAACAACCAAACGAGGAGGAAGATCATGTGTAACGAAAACTCATCACTGGGAACCATTTTGGCAGCATTCGCAGTCGGAGCAATCGCCGGAGCAGGATTGGCATTGCTCTATGCGCCGCAATCCGGCAAGGAAACGCGTGAACTGCTGGCTAAGCGCACACGCGAACTGAAAGACAAAGTCGGCGAAAAAGTGGACGACGCCAAAGAAATGCTGGCTGAAAAGAAAGCCATGATTGCCGCCGCCTATGAAGCCGGCAAGCAGGCCATGAATGAAAAAAAGGCTAAAGACTCCAATCCCGCCTGATCTTGCCTGAGTTAGAAAAAAATGTAGCGATTATCCATTTTTATTAATGGATAATTTCGCTGCATTTTACGTTTAGTCCCGCAATTATCTGCTTTCAGCTCCGTCATTGGCGAAATCATACAGCGAGTTATTCCGAAAAGTTTGTATCCAAAAGTTAAAAATTTCTTAATATAGTGCGAAATCGCGAAATAATGAATTTCTGACAGTCTGTATGGTTCCCCTGCCTTTTATATTCCGCATTAATGCTGCATTTTTCTGCTTTTCGGGATTTTTAGTGTAACTTTTTGCTTATCCAAACCACTATAATAATGACAGAGGAATTTTGGAAGCAGGTGTTAACATAAATATGCATAGACATGAAGATGCCGCGATTGCAGGGGCGATACTTCAGGGTGATGTTGAACGGTATGGCGAGTTGCTCGATAAATATCAGGATTCAGTATACGCAATCGTTGCCCGGCGGGTTCCGGCGGATGCGGTTGGCGTAGTGTCTCAGGATGCTTTTGTCCGGGCTTACCAGTCGCTGCCTAGTTATGGCGGGGATGCACCGTTCGGCAACTGGATGTCGCGCATTGCGATCCGTTCATGCTGTGCTTACTGGCGGGAGCAGATGCGCCACCGGGCGCACCTGGTCAGCATGTCTCCGACGGAAGACCAGCGGCGGTGGATCGAACAGGCCGCCGCCTGTAAAAAACCGGATGAGGCCGATCATCTGGTCAAACACGCGGAAGCGGCTGGGATATTGGAATGGCTGCTGGGACAATTATCGCCGGAAGACCGGACTTTGATTGAATCGGTTTATATCGACGGGAAGTTGTTAAGAGAAGTGGCGGCGGCATTGGAATGGAGTCTTATCAAAACGAAAGTCAGAGCAATGCGGGTCAGACGCAAGATGCGGCAGTTGCTCGAATCAATCGGAGAGTCATTATGAAAAAAGAAGAAATCAATCATTTGGAAGCGATCCTGTCAGCCGTGTTCAGGGCAGGCAAAGATATTCACCCGGCGCCGGAATGGCGGACGGGGGTCATGGGGGCGGTCCGCCGCTGTCATGCCGCTGAATGCATAGCCTTAAATTCCGCGATGATACCGGTCAAACTGATGTGGCGGCTGGCCATGGGATCGGCGGTTGCCGCGCTGTTCTGCGCCGTGCTGTATATGACGTTTCCGGCACAAAAATCAGCGGCTGCTGAAGTTCCGCTGGACAGTTTTGAAAATGCCGTAACCGTAGTGACTAAAATATAGGAGAGTCCGTGATAATGAAGAATAACAGTCTTTGGATGATAACGCTGTGGGCCGGTACATTGTTTTTTTCCGGCGCTGTTGCCGGTTTTTTTGTGAGTCATCTGGTCGCTCCGCCGCCGCCGTGGCACAACCGTTCCGGCCAGCCTCCGCCTCCACCTTCTCCGGAAAAACTTAAGCAGATGATTAGCGACCGCACTATCGACCGGCTTAAACTGACGCGTGAACAGCAGCAGCAGGCAATGCCCGCAATTGACCGCCTGGTCGAACGCATGGAACAGTTACGGAAGATGCATTCTCCTGAATATCTGGCGGTTTTTACGGAATTTTTTGACCGGCTTACACCAGTACTGGGGCCGGAACAGAAGCCGGAACTGGAAAAACTGCGGATGGAATTTATCGAGCAGCACGGCAGCAAAGGTAAAAATCCCCCGGAAAGACCGGAGCACAGAGATGATCACCGGGAAAATAATTTTTAAAAACTGAAAGATATTTCACCATTAAATGCGTAATAAACAACAAAAATTTACATTAGTGGAACTCCTGACCGTGATCGCGATCATCGCGATTCTTGCCGGATTGCTGTTTCCTGTTATGGGAAAAATCCGGGGCAAAGCCAAACTGTCTCAATGCGTAAGCAACCTCCGACAGGCGGGAATCGCCTTTTCGTCTTATATGACAGTGTCCCATGACACTTTTCCGGTAGCGGCAATGAAACCGACGGTCAACACTTCCGACCTGCGCATCGCGGATGTCCTGAAAAGCTATGTCGGCAACAACAGTAAAGTATTTCAGTGTCCGTCCGATATTCTGCCGGAAAAAGCATACTCCGGCAATACCGCAGACAAGACATTTTTTGAGGCCGAGGGTTGCAGCTATGAATATGCCAGCATGCTCGGCGGGCGCAAATTAGGTGCGAAAATGGGCCGGGACAATATGTCATCATCCGACCGGATAGTCATGTTCGACTATGAATGCTTTCACCGGACTTCAAATATTCTAAGCATCAATCAGGACGAAAGCGACATTGCCGAGAAAATCAATGTACCAAGTAAGGGTGGAGCCAAGAATTATCTGTTCGCCGACTGGCATGTCAGCGATAAATTGTAATATCAGGAGAAGAATATATTATGAAAACTTATTGTTCAGGAGGTCTTCTGCTTGCTTTCGCCTTGTCCGTTGCAGTAAATCAATCCTTTGCCCAGGAACGCGATCCGCGTGAACGACGGCCCCGCGATGAGAAAGGACATAAAGGCGGCGCACAGGAGTACTCTATTGAACAGGCAGTCTCCGACCAGGCGCAGCTTCACACAATTGCTTTCAACGGCCTTGCCTTTATCACCGGCGATTTCGGTGCCGACACCTTCCTGCCGCCGGGCAAAGTATGCGACTTTTTCGGTTTCCAGTACATGCGGGATATTGATGCGGCCCGGAAAGGACACAATCCGGTTTTCCTCGACCGGATTGCTGGAAATGTGCTGCATATCCTCAATGACGAACAGCGGGCCGCGTTTGCAAAAGCCGCACACCAGGATGCCGGGCAGTTATCTAGCCTTGCCGAGAAGCGGCTTCCGCTAATCAAGGCTTTCCGCCGGGAGCTTGACGGGGACATTCCAGCCGGAAGCAAAGGCTTGAACAAGGAGGCGGTGAAGCGGTATGCGGGAGACATCTTTGCTTTTGATGCGGAACTTAGCTTCAGACGCGCCCAGGTTTTCGGACAAGTGGCGTTCTCCTTAACGCCGGAACAGAAGGAATGCCTCGCCAGGATGAAATTCGGCGATTTTAACACCTGGCCCGATATTGACACGGACAGATACAAACTGCCCGGAGGCACGGAAAAACTGGTGAATGTGGCGTATATGACCTATGCCAGTGAGTTTTTCAGTTGGTATGCGGGGTCGATCAAAGCGGATACCTATTTCTGTCCGGAACGGCACGGCACTTATTTCGGCGGATTCTACATGAAAGACATGCCGGCGATGGGCAAACGCAATTACGACATCAGCACGTCCGTGACCGGCGACAGCGGCAAAGAGTTTCTTAATCTGCTTACCCAGGAACAACGGAGGAACATTACTGTCATACCAGACTTGCAGCGCAAGACTCTTCTGGCAATTATCGATGTGCGGCGCTCCATTGCCGCTGAATTGCGCAAGTTCATCAATGGTGGACAGGCGGACGAGGAAAAATTGCTTGAGCTTGGACGCCGCTACGGCGAACTGGACGGAGAGATGTCTTATTATTACGCGACGGCGTTCGCGAAGGTGAACCATGCCTTGACCGGAGAACAGCGCAAAGTGCTTATTAAGCTTCGCAATCTGAATGGATATGTCAGCGCGCCGGCTTATATTTACTCTGCGCCCGTTAAAGGGGAGGTAAAGCTGCCTGACACTGATTGCTTCTTTTTTCAGGATGTAAAACCAGTACTGGCCGCAAAATGAGTTCCGCCTTGCATAATTGCAGCAGGAGATTGTTTGAAATGAAACTGAACAGAAAGAATAAAGTCATAGTAATCATCGGGATTGCCGTACTGCTGGTTTTGTCGCTTTACGAACTGTATTTCCCGCTGTTTCGAAAACACGCCCCCGATCCGGATAAAATGGTCCGGAAGGATGCGGTCAAGTATCTGGCATCCAGGCAGTTTGCATCGCTGCCGGAATCAGAGCAGGAGCGCTATGTGAAAAGTTTGCGGACGGATAAAAACGGCCCTCCTATCCCTTTTTCCAATGATTTGAGCCAGGATGAACGTGCCGCCGTTTTCAAAAATACCAGAAAAATAATGCACAAGGAAATGAAAGAACGGATGAATACTTTTTTTGCCATGAACAAGGAGGAGCAGGAAAAGTTTATTGACAATATGGTCAGGGAAATGGAAGCGCGGCGAAAAAGCGGAACGTTTCCTCCAGGCGGAGGTCCGCCCGGGGGCCCGGGTGGACCGAGCAAGGCGATGATCCAGAATATGCTGGAAAATACCGATTCCACAACCCGTGCCCAGATGACGGAATTCCGCAAGCGGATGGAACAGAGAATGCCGCCGCCGCAATAACAAGGTAACAAATCAGCAAAAGTTTAATTAAATCAAAAAGGAGGAATATCATAGTTAACAATGCAGTTGAGTTATTATTGAACCATTTAGGCCGTATTAATTGTTTTTCCACAACACTCAGGAGATGAAAAAATGAACAAGCTAATGGTATTGGTTGCAGCCGGCATGCTGGGAATGGGGTCTTCCGTCACTTTTGCACAGGAAGCTGCGGCCGTCGCCGCAAATTCAGATCAGCCGGCGAAGAAAGAGATGAAAGAAAAAGGCCGTGGTGAGCGGCGCGGCGGCCCGGGCAGAGAGATGGATGAAATGTCCGGCCCCGGCGACAGAGGTCCCGGCGGCGATAATATGCGCATGATGACTGACCGCCTGCTCATGAAGTATCCGAAAGAAATGGAAGAAATCAAGAAATTGAGAGAAACTGATCCGGAGGCCGCTAAGAGTAAAATGCAGGAACTCTCTAAGAAAGTCGGCGAAGAAATGAAGGCCGAACGCGAAAAAATGCAGGCCGAACGTGAAAAACTCATGGAAATGGCTAAGACATACCAGAAAGATAAAGATCCGAAAGTGCTTGAACAGATCAAGGCAAAAGTAACCGAGCAGTATGCCCAGCGCCTTGAAAACTTGAAGAAGAAAATAGAATTTGACGAAAACAACATCAAGGAAAGAAAAGCCAAGTATGATGAAGCAGTTGCCAATAAAGACCAGGAAATAGCCAAGAGACTGGAAAGAATCACCAACCCTCCTAAGATGGATTAGCTCCCCTTTTCCATCTTTTGTTCCCCCGGCAGTTCCCGTGCCGATACCGCACGGGAACTGCCTCTTTTTTTTTGATGTTCCGCCATCGCTCCAAGCAGCAAAAATACGCATGTTCTTTAAAGCTGTCCGGAGCCGCCATAATCTCCTGTTTCCATTATAATAAATCTGCTTGTGGCTAAGGCGTTTGCGCCAACCTGTAAAATTTGCGAAAAAACGGAAAATAAAGGTCGATTTCAGCTTGTCAAAACCGGCAAAAGGTGTAGATTATTAAAATGTATTTATAACGTCCTCCTCCGGGGGATCAGCATGGAGACAAGACAAAAACTATGAATGAACTTGAATCAAGAGATTTTCCTGTAAATATTGAAGATATTATGCATACTGCATATCTGCAGTATTCGTTGAGCGTAAACGTGGGCCGCGCCATTCCGGACGTCCGCGACGGGCTGAAACCGGTGAACCGGCGTATCCTGTACGCGATGCACATGCTCGGGCTCTCCAAATCCCACTCCTATACCAAAAGCGCGAAAGTCGTCGGCGAAGTGATCGGTAAGTACCATCCGCATGGCGACTCCTCGATTTATGACGCCATGGTGCGTCTGGCCCAGGACTTCTCGATGCGCGCACCGCTGATTGACGGGCAGGGTAACTTCGGGAGTATTGACGGCGATGCCGCCGCCGCCTACCGTTATACCGAGTGCCGCATGGAACGCTTGTCGGAGGAACTGCTGGCCGACATAGAAAAAGATACCGTTGACATGACGCTGACCTTCGACGAGTCTTCGCAGGAGCCGACTGTACTGCCGGCGCGTTTCCCGCAACTGCTGGTCAACGGCACGACCGGTATCGGGGTCGGCATGGCAACCAGCATCCCGCCGCACAATCTGGCTGAAGTGATCAATGCCACGATCTGCGTAATGGAAAATCCGACGGCGACGATTGACGAGCTGATGCAGCATATGCCGGGTCCGGACTTCCCGACCGGCGCCATTCTGCGCGGCAAAAACGAAGTCCGCAAATTCTATGCCACCGGCCGCGGAACTTTCAGAGTCCGCGCCAAGGCGGAAATAATCGAAACCAACGGCAAAGAGCAAATCATCATCACCGAAATTCCATATGCCATCAACAAAGAAAATATGGTGAAGAAGATTGCCGAACTGGTCAATGATAAAAAGATCACCGGGATTTCCGGTTTGCGCGACGAGACCAGCCGCCGGGTTGGCATCCGCGTGGTGATTGACATTAAACGCGGAGCCATGGGCAGCGTGGTACTTAATCAGCTTTACGCCCATACCCAGCTTGAATCCGTGTATGGTTCGATCATGCTGGTGGTTGACCACAACCGGCCGCGAGTGATGAATCTGCCGCAAGTCTTGCAGGCATATATTGACCACCGTATGGAAGTGGTGGTCCGCAGAACGATATTTGAACTCAAGAAAGCGGAAGCCAGGGCGCACATCCTCGAAGGATTGCTGCTGGCGCTGGCTAATATTGATGAAGTTGTAAAAATCATCCGCGATTCCAGAAACCGCGAAGCCGCCGCCGAGGGCTTGATTGCGCGATTCCAGTTCTCCAAGGAACAGGTCGGTGCCATCCTGGAAATGCGCCTGCACCAGTTGACCGGACTGGCGATTGAAGATGTCCAGACGGAATATGAAGAACTGACCAAACTTATCGCCTACCTGAAATCACTGCTTGCCAGCCGCGAAATGCGCCTGGAAGTGATCAAGAATGAACTGATTGAAGTCAGAGAGAAACATTCCAATCCGCGCCGCACCGAAATTACTTTCGACGACTCCGATTTGAACATTGCCGACCTGATTGCCAGACATTCCTGCGTGATAACGGTTTCCAATACCGGCTACATCAAACGGGTGCCGTCCGACACTTACCGCACTCAGCATCGCGGCGGCGTAGGCATCATGGGCATGGAAACCAAAGACGCGGACTTTGTCGAGCATCTGTTCAACGCGGACAGCCACGACCTGATCTTCTTCTTTACGGACAAAGGATTCATGTACTGGCTGAACGTTTATGAAATCCCGGAAGCATCCAGAATTTCCAAAGGCAAGGCCATTGTCAATATGATCAAGATCGAGCCCGGCGAAAAAATCAAAGCCATGCTGACGGTCAGTCCGGACGAAATGGAAGATACAAGTAAATATATTATCATGGCGGCCCGCAGCGGTTATATTAAAAAGACTGCGCTCCCGGCGTTCAAGAATCTGCGCCGCACCGGCATCCGCGCCCTGACCATTGAAGAAAATGATGACTTGATCGCGGCGGATATCACCACTATCGGCAATGACATCATTCTTTCCACCGGACTCGGCATGGCCTGCCGGTTTGATCAGGCTCAGGTGCGTCCGATGGGCCGTACCGCCCGCGGCGTAACCGGCATGCGGTTCAAACTGGCGAACGATTATCTGGTCGGCATGGAAGTGATCAAAGAGGAAGTCGGCGAAGTAGAAGAAGGGCAGGAGGAAAATGCCACCGGGCCGGAACTGCTGGTTGTAACTTCCCGCGGCATGGGTAAACGCAGTTTTGTCAGCACTTACCGCAAGACCAAACGCGGTGCCAAAGGCGTAACCAATATCCGGTTCCGTGAAACTGAAGACATCGTCATCGCCGCTATTCAAGTGGAAAAAGGCGATGAACTCGTGCTGACCACGGAGCGCGGCCAGCTCGTGCGCATCCCGACGGATGAGATCAGGACTATCGGCAGGGCGTCAAAGGGCGTCAAAATCATGAATCTGCGCGAAACCGACCGCATCACCGGCGCGGCAAAAATAGTCAAAGTGGAAGGCGAGGAAAGCAGCATCAAAATCGAAGCTGTTCCCGAAGCCGGTGTAGTGCCGGAGATTGAAGATATCCCTGAACTCGAAGATGTCGACATTGATGACGTCGATGATATTGATGATATTGATGGCGTCGATGATGTCGAAGAGGATGACGACAAAGATACCGTTTAATTATACGGGTTTTCAATGGTCCTTTGTTTCAAAAACAGGCAATTGGATCTTTCCGGCGTAAGCCGTTTGATGGGAATCGTCAACGTTACGCCGGATTCGTTCAGCGACGGCGGCAGATGCTTTAATTCCGAAGGTGCCGTTGCGCACGGATTGAAATTGCTTGAAGAGGGGGCCGACATCATTGATATCGGCGGCGAATCCACGCGTCCCGGCGCCGTCGCCGTCAGTCCGGAGGACGAAACCGCCCGAATTGTGCCGGTGATCCGGGAACTGAAGCGGAAAAATCCAGATTGCATTATCAGCGCCGACACCAGAAAAAGGGAAGTGGCCGCCGCCGCCCTCGCCGCCGGTGCGGATATTATTAATGATATTACCGGATTGCGGCATTCGCCGGAGATTGCCGCAATTGCCGCAGAATACGGCGCCGGCCTGATCCTGATGCACATGCGGGGAACACCGGAAACCATGCAGTCTGCTGAAAACCTCAAATATTGCGATATAGTTAAAGAAGTTTCTGAATTTTTATTGCAGGCTGTGGAAAAAGCCCTTGAATACGGCGTGAAACGGGAAAATATTGTACTGGACCCGGGAATCGGATTTTCCAAGACTCCGGAACAGAATCTGGAGCTGATCGGTAGGATCGAAGAGATTAAAGCGCTTGGATTCCCGGTTCTGGCCGGACATTCCCGCAAGTCGTTTATCGGTGCGGTTCTCGGACGCAAAAATCCGGAAGACCGCATCTTCGGGACTGCCGGGGTTACCGCTTTTCTGGCCATGCGCCGCGCGGAAATCATCAGGGTGCATGACGTCAGGGCGATGAAGGATGTAGTGACCATGTTCAGCCGCTGCGCTGAATACGGTTCAAAATAGAGGACTGGAAAATGGCAAATTATATGACCTATATGCAGGATGCCTGGACGTATTTGAGGCCGGCCCTGGAAATCGCCATTCTGGCGTTCCTGATCTACAAAGTCCTGTATTATCTGCGCGGCACCAGGGGTTCCAATATCCTGGCGGGAATCCTGATCATGCTGATGCTGCTGACGGCGGCCTGCGACCTGATTAAGCTCGAAGTCCTCAACTGGATTCTCACCGGAGTATGGACGGTGCTGGCGACTGCGGTTATCGTTATTTTCCAGCCGGAACTCAGACGCGCGTTCGCCCAGCTCGGCAGCGCATCGTTTATGCATTCCGACCGCAAAAAAGAGGCGATTACTGAAGTTGTGACCGCCGTGCTGAATATGTCCAAGCGCCGGATCGGCGCGCTCATCGTCATTGAACGCAGCATCGGCATGCGGGCGATTGTCGAAGACTCCATCAAGCTGGACATCAAACTCAATTCCCTGATCATCGAATCTATTTTCTTCCCCAATTCTCCATTGCATGACGGGGCGATTATTATTAAGAATGACAAAATCATTGCCGCCCATTCAATCCTCCCGCTTTCGCGTGATGAATCCCTGACCAGATCGCTTGGCACCCGCCACCGCGCGGCGGTCGGAATTACAGAGGAATCCGATGCGGTGGTTGTGGTCGTTTCGGAGGAAACCGGCAAAATCAGCATTGCCTGCCGCGGCAGTCTCCGGCAGGACATCAAGACGGACAAGCTGCTGAAATACCTCACCGGGCTGCTGATATCCAACGATGCCGACTCTTTCGCCAGCATGTTCGGCACGATGGAGGAAAATGAACAACTGACCGGCTTTACCAGCGGTGAAGAGGGATCATAATGGATTATCGTTTAAACAACCAGGAAAGAGACCGCCTCAGATGGATTCCGGCGGTTATCCGCAATGATTTTCTCCGGAAATTTCTCGCGCTGTTTTTTGCGGTGCTGGTGTACCTGATGGTCGCCAATAAAATCGGCACTGAAGAAAAGATTTCAAATGTGCCGGTGGATATCGAACTGCCGGGCGGACTGGTCAATCTGGACGCCAGAAAACCGACGATTAACGTGACTGTGCGCGGCAGTAAAAAGAACCTCTCCGGCATTGGCGCGATGGATATCAAAGTCAAGGCGGAAGTCGTCGAGAACAAATATATCGCCGGATTCCCTTATCTGCTTAAACTGAGCATGGACAACATTAAAACACCGTTCGGTGTAAGCGGCGTGAATTTCAACCCGAAAGAGATTCCGCTGTCGCTTGAAAGAAATGATTCTAAAAAAGTGATGGTCGAGCAGAAATTTGATTCCATCCAGAATCTGCCGAAAGATTATGCGGTAGGCAAAATAAAAATCAACCCCGCTGAAGTGCTGATTATCGGCCCCCAGAGTATTATCAAGGAAATTAAATCTATCCAGACCCGGCCGATTCCGCTGGACAGCCAGACCATCGAAAGTTTTGAATATCAGGCGCCGTTATCCACCCCTGACTCCATAAAAGTCTCCCCGATCAAAGTGACGGCGCAGGTGGAAATAGTCCGCAATTTTATCACCAGAACCTTCAAATCCGTGCCCATCCGGCTGCTCCAGCCGCCCGATGATCAGGAATTGCTGAAAGTCGAACTGCTCTCCACGCCGAACGCCGATATAACAGTCTACGGTCCGCAGAGCAAAGTGGCCCTGCTGAAACCGGAGGAGGTCAAGTCCTATATCGATGTTTCAGCCCTCCAGGAATCCGGCTCTTTCAGCTCGGAAGTCTACTGCTGGACCAGCGACCCGGAAATAAAGGTCAAAAACATCTACCCCGAAAAAGTTAAACTGAAACTTACCCGCGTCAAAAAATAGCGGACGGGCGGCTCTCCCTGCAAGGATCAAAAATCAAAGAATCCCTGTTCGGTATATTCTTCTTCTGACGAAACATGCGTTCCGGTTTTCGCCTTTGTCTTTTTCTCCGTTTTTACTTTGGGCTGCGGTTTGAGCCGGGATTGCCTTTGGACCGGCCGGCTCCATTTTCGCTCCACGCTTTCCAGGTATTCCATTTCATATTTCAAAGTTAGCTGTTCATGAATCAGTTGCTGTTCAAGCTGGCGTGTCGCGGCTTTGCGCTGTTTGTCCGACCAGGCCAGAAAGCGCCAGGACGATTCCGCCTGGGCATTGCGGATAAGTGCCCGGACCGAGCGCAGGCCGTTTTTAAAATCTTCGATTACCGCCAGGATTTGAGTGCAGGAGATGTGGCTGGACATCGGGTCCTGCTTCATGTCCAGCGAGGCTTGAATCGCCAGCAGACTGTCCAGATCGTTCTTTTGGTAAGCCGCCTGGATCTGATGCCATAAACGGCTGTTTTCGGCATTGAAATCGCAGCCGGTGTCCGGATGGAGTTTGAAGCATAATTTGCGGTAAACATCCCGGATTCTGGCGGTCTGGTTTCTCATTTCCGGATCATCTCTGACCACCTTCTTTTTACCGTCGAAAATGTCTTCAAGGTCATCAAACATTTTGTCGAATTCTTCTTTTAAATCTCCGTCCTCGTCCAATTCTTCAAAATTTTTATTGAATTCCTCGTCCAGATCTTCGTCATCCTCAAGGTCATCGTCAGCATCAGCATTAAATTCGTTGACGTATTCGACCAGCGCGTCATGCAGCGACATGCCGTCTCTGGCTTTTTTCTGTAATTCCTGATACAGTTTGCGCGGGGTTTTGCCGGAGAGGTCGCTCAGGCACTCCACCTGCTCCACAAACCAGCCTTTCCGCCGGATCTGTTCATGCAGTTCCCGCAATTCAGTCAGACGGCTGCCGAAAGTAGCGTGCATCCATTTTTCATAAGCGGGACGGTCTTCATTGCAGTATGCGTCCCACTCTTTCTGCTGTTTCTCGAAATCGCGTTCCGCTTTTTTGCACTTCCGCAATAATTCCTTTTTCACGGAGGAAATATCCAGCAGGATCAGCTCGTAAAAACCAAACGGCTTAGGCTTGGCGGCGGTACGCCCGGTATATACCCACATCTTCTGACGGTTTTGTTTCTTCTTGTATGCCATGCTGAAATTACGCTCTTTTGAAGTCAATATAGCCGCGATCGATATCGGTGCGGACTAATTGTACGCGGAGCTGGTTGCCGACGTCCTGGCCTTCGAATCCGCTCACCAGTCTGCCTTCCACCGGCGGACTCAGCAGGCGGACCCACGTGCCTTTATCGGCGGCGCCGGTGACGATGGCGTCGAACTGTTCGCCGATTCTTGACTCCAGCAGCATCGCGGCGGCGGCCTTTTCGACCAGCCGCTCAACTTTTTTTGCATCGTCCTCTTTTTCTGTGCAATGCCTGGCCAGCATCTGCAGTTCATCGTCTTTATACGGCATCGGACGCCCCCCGATGGCCGCTTTCAGCAGCCGCTGGGTGATCAGGTCCGGAAAGCGGCGGTTAGGGGCCGTGGAGTGAGTATAATCCTTGACCGCCAGCCCGAAATGGCCGGATGCGGTTTGTCCCGGCAGTTCAATCACATATTCGCCTTTGCCCAGCAGTTTGATGATGCTGAGCGAAAGGTCGGGAAAGCGGACCGGGTCGGCGGCTTTTTCCGCCAGCAGAAACTTTTCCAGCGCTTTGGAGTCCGGTTCCGCAGGTAAATTGACGCCGCGTTCGGCGGCCAGTTCCACGATCCGGTTCCAGCGTTTGGGTACGCGGACTATGCGCCGGACGGACGGAAAATTCCGCGATGCCAGGTAACGGGCGGTAACCCCGTTGGCCGCGACCATAAAGTCCTCAATAATATCTTTTGCCCTGTTCGATCTTTCCTCTTCCAAATCCTTGAGGTCTTCGCCTTCAAATACCGGCCGTGCCTGGATGGTTTCAAAGTCCAGCGCGCCGTGCAGGACGCGTAGCGCTTTCAGTTTTTGCGCAGCAATGTCCTGAAGCCGGATATTTTTTTCCAGCCCGCTGACCGCAGTGACCGCCTGCAGCACCGGCCCCTCTCCCTCCAGCCAGGCGGCGGTGCTGTTGTACGCCAGCTTGGCGCGGTTGCAGACCTGAGCACGGTAAACATCCGAGCTCTGGAGCGATCCGTCTCCGGTCAGGATCATTTCAATGACAACGGCCAGGCGGTCCGAGTCGTAGTTGAGCGAAGTAAGGTCGGTGGAAAGCTTCTCCGGCAGCATCGGGAAAATTTCGGCGGCGGTGTAAACGGAGGTGGTATTCTGCCTGGCATAACGGTCAATGGCCGAATTTTTACCGGCGACAGCATCCACATCGGCAATGGCTACCAGCACCTTGACGGAGCCGCCGCCCAGGTCTTCGGCCACCGTGAGCTGGTCCAGATCGCGGGAATCATCATTATCCATGGAACACCACAGCAAATTCCTGAGATCCCGCATCGGTTCTCCTGCCGGCACTACTGCGGGAGCGTTGATGCGGTCTAGTTCTGCAAAAACTTCCGGCGGAAAATCCGGCGCCATCCCTCTGTCCAGCATTGCGCGGTGAGCAATGCGTTGCAACCGTGAGCGGTTTCGCGTATCGTCGTTGTTCATTATAATTTTACCTTATTGACAAATTTGGATTTCATTATGCGGCGCAAATTTCTCTTCAAAACTATTGTCATACTTATCGGCCAATTGTCGCTACAGTGTAACGACAGTCTGTTTGCCGTATCCTGTTTGTTAATATATCATTAATTCTTGTGTATTAAAACGGCAATGTCAATGTTGCGTTCACCCTCCGCAAAGTTTCCGCAGGAGAAGCGTCGTTGCGGCCGAAAGCAGATATGCAGAAAAGAAGTAATCCGTTATGCAGTTTTTTCTATGGCTTTGGCGGCTTCCCGGAGCAGTTTTATGAACTTTTCCAGGCATTCGGAAGTTTTGAACCCGGAAATGGCAATCGCAGCATATGCCGGACTGCCGATATTTACCGCCAAACTGAGTTGATTTTTATGTTTGACCATAGCCAGTTTCTTCTTTCGGATTTCGTCCAGTTTACGGAAAAGTTCCGCATCCGCCTGTTCATGAAACAGCGCCTTGACATCTTCCTCCGGCAGTTCTGCCAGCAGCGCCATGCCGATGCTGGATTCCAGCGCCGGATACAGCGCCATGCCGCCTAAGCCGTTTTCAACCGGCGACCCGCCGGAATTATAATAGAGGTAACAGACTTTATCTTTCCACAGCACCCCGAGCGCGACCAGATAGCCGTGCTTGGCCAGGCGGTCAAGATGCGCAAAAGATCTGCTTAACAGCCCTGACGCCGCCATGCTTTGCGCCGCAATGACGTGCATGCCGGAGCCGACGGCATACCGCCTGGAAGACGTCCGGTAAGCCATGCCCAGATATGCCAGCGTTTTCAACAGCCGGTTGACCCGTATCGGGCTGAGGTTGAGCTTTCTGGCGACAGCCAGCCCGGAAACCGGTTCCGGACTCATGGCCATTTCCTGCAGGACAGCCAATCCGTCAACCAGTCCGTATACTATTTGCGACGGTATTTTATTCATGATCCCTGCTTCTGCTTTTGCAGCCATTCCGTCCATTTCTGTTTATCGCTGCCGAAATCCTCTCCGGTGATTTCCTTGAGATATTCCGCAACCGCGGAGTTCAATTCGCGGTCTTTCGTTTCCAATGAATTTATCAGATACGGAACGGCCGGTTTTTCAAACCTGGCCATTGCCTTCAAGCCGGCCAGCGCGGTGGACGCACTGTTTTCTTTGTTGCGGTTGAAAATATCCTCCAGCGCGGGAATGACGGATGCGTCACCGGAGCGGGCCAGCGCCTTGGTCAGTTCGGTTTGAACACGGGTACTCGTTTCCCGTCCGGCCATCGCGACTAAATCCGGAACGGATTTTTTGTCCTGAAGTTCGCCCAGAATATAGACCGCCTGTTCGCGGATCAGCGACTCCGGATCGCCCAGCAGGCAGCGGATATAAGTCAGGTCCGGCGTCTGCTTCGGAGCGAGCAGAACTATTGAGCGGGCGGATACCCGCCGAACGTCATTTTCCCGGTCTGTCAGACTTTTGACGAGTTCCGGCACCGCGCCGCCTTCGCCGAGTTGTCCCAGGTCGTATGCGGCGGCGGCCCTTTCGCCGGCGTCATGCGATTGGAGTTTCTTCAGCATGGCTTCCAGCGGCGTGGGCGCTTTCTGCCGGCCGGAATCAGGCGTGTCGTTAATCAGGTCCATCATAACTTTGTTGCGTTCGGCCTCTTTTATTTTTATATCTGCAATTTTCTCGTAGGCTCTGCCGACCGCCTCTTTAATGCCGTAAAAACTCAACACCTGGTTAGGCTGCCGGATTTTGGCTAACGTTTTGGCGGCCGCCTGGGCGACTTCCCGGTTCTCGTCCGCATACAGGGCAAGGATATCTTTCATTAATGGATTGATCAGAGAAATCTTTTCGCTGAGCGTCTGTATCGCGGCGATCCGGAGCGGCGGTTTGAGGTTGCGATTCCCGGCAATGTTGAAAAGTGTCGGAATCACGGTGGCGCCGACGAAAAATTTCAATGCTTTTACGGCTTCCATTCTGACGGGAACAGGCGCGAGAGGATTTGCGCCGATATCGGCTATTTTGTCGGAATATTCCTGAATGCCGGTTTTTCTGACGCTTTCAATATCACCTGCGGCAGTTACCGCCGCCGCTCTGTTTGCATCCGTCACTCCGGCATTGGCTGCGGCCGCCAGCAGATCGGGAATGGCCTTTTCGTCACTAAATTTGACCGATGCGGCGATGGCGGCGGCGGCAACGTCGGAACTGCCTGAATAGCATTTGCGGAATAGACGGAATGCGGTTTCCCGCTGTTCCGGCTTCTTAATTTTCTGTTGCTCCAGACGGACGGCAAGATCTTTGACGGCTCCAATCTGACGGATCGGATCGCCGCTTTTTATTCCGTCATCGGCAACTTCCAGATATGACGAACCGCTGAAAATCAGCCATCCGGCAATTATTGCGGCGACGATCAGCGGCGATGCCAGCACAGTTCCGAGAACCAGCGGCTTGCGCCTGATCTTGCGCCACAGACGGACATGCGGAGGAACCGGCCGCGCTGAAACCGGATCGCCTTTGAGATAAGATAAAAGGTCGGCCCGGAGGTCTATGATCTGCTGATATCTGCGGTCAGGGTCTTTTTCCAGACATTTAAGGATAATATTTTCCATATCTTTGGACACCGCGCCGGGCGCGATAGTCTGCGGGCGGACTGGCTCGGTATTGACGACCAGACTGATCGTCTCAAACGCGGTTTCGCCGTGGAACGGCTTTTTCCCGGTCAAGCCTTCATAGAGGATCACCCCCATACTGTAAATATCGCAACGGCTGTCGATGGAGTGAGTCTGACCTTGCGCCTGTTCCGGACTCATATAAGCGGGCGAACCGAAAACCGCGCCGGTAATGGACTGAATCGACATGCTGGAGGTGTCCTTGGCCAGCCCGAAGTCCATCAGCACGACACGGGCGGTCTGTTTTTCCAGCATTATGTTCGCCGGCTTCAGATCGCGGTGAATGATCCCCCGGTCATGCGCCGCCTGCAACGCGGAGCAGACAGCGGCCATGTGCTGGATAAACACTTTTTCCGGCATTTTCCGAGAAGACTGAAAAATATCCTGAAAAGAGTCTCCGTCAATAAAATCCATGGTGAAATAAAATTGGCCGTCAAGTTCGCCCATTTCATGCACTGCAATGATATTGGGGTGCTTCAAGTTGGCGGCGGCCCTGGCTTCCAGCAAAAAGCGCTTGATTGCCATTTCGGTGGCGCCTTCACCCTGAATCATCAATTTTAGCGCCAGTTCCCGCTTCAGGTTGGGATCGTAAATCTTATAAACGATGCCCATGCCGCCGCGGGCAATTTCATTCAATATCTGATATTTGCCGAAAATGGAATTTTTTCCTCCCCCGCTTTTGGCGGCGGAGTGTTTGCTAAGTTCCTCGATGGAGGAATTGGTCAAAATAACGGTTTTATCTTCGGGCGATGCGGCTCTTGCGGATTGCGGTATCTTCAATAAGTTATTTTGAACAGCATTGTCAGTTTGACTTTTACGCTCAATTGCCAGCCCGATTGTTTTATCCGGTGTTTTTGCGGACGCAGCCGGAATATCAGGCAACACCTGCCGGATGGGGGCCAGCGGTAAACCGCACGACGGGCAAAGCACCGGATTCTTCAACGAGACGGCAACCGGATCGCTTTCCGTGTTGCAGGCATCGCAGCAAAGGACAAGCTGCCCGGCGGCCTGAAGCGTTCCGCCGCATTCACATTCCGGCATACTGCCGGGGATTATGCCGTCGGCATCATATTCCCGGCTGCATTTCCCGCATTTCAACTTAAATACATTGCTCATCACTGTTAAATCCCGGATTTGTTACAAATACAGACTTACATATTACTACCGCCTCAACAATTTTTCTAATACGCTACAGGAGAAAGCCGGAAGAAAATTAAAGCTCAATGATGAAATTTTGCGAAGATGTCATGGTTATGCTTGCATTAAGGCTGATTTTTAATCAGAAAAGATTCCAGCGGGTTTATTGTTTCCCGGCTGCTGAATTTGGTGAACGCTTTCTGGAACCGGGCACGGGTTTCCGCTTTCTCTTTTGACAGGGCGGCGATAATTGCGCCAAATGCGGCAGCGTTCTCTATTGCAGTCTTTCCGGAAGTCAGTTTATGCAGCCGGATTTCCATGTTTCGGATTTGAACCGAAAAGTCGTTAAAATCACCAAGCAAGGTTTGTATTCTTTTCAAATCCCTGATTACCCGTCCGGTTTTGCCGTCCGGAAGCACTGAATAAAAGAAATCCAGCAGATAACGCAGTTTCTTGCATTGAATCCGTACTTTATGCACAACTGAATCCGGTGAACTGGTTTTAACGGCAAGCCCCTTGTCAATTACCCTGCCCAGTCTTTTCAGAATGATTCCGGCAACACCCGGCAGGACAGAATTTTCGGATTTTTCAGTTGCCGGAAGTTTATCCGCGCCATTCAGGAATTTCTCCCATGCGGTTATCATGGATAAGTATTTACTTGAGCTTATAATCGCAATCAGCGCAAGAAACTGCCGTCGCCGCCGCCGTTGCATGGTTTTGAAAAAATTGAGCAGCGCCGGGCGCATGGCAGGCGATAATATTTTTAAAAGACGTTCTTTCTGTTCCATAAATACGTCGTGATCACGAAGCTGGTTGGTGATTGTGCCTAATTCATCAAATTCATGCATGAAAGGCGCGATCCTGTCTTCCGGGAAGACCTCTTTCAGTTCGCTCAGCGCCACGCGCATTTTTCGCAGGGCGACCCGAAAATCGTGCAGGCATTCGGAATCTATGTCGGCGATGATGCCTTTTTCGTTATAGCGCAGACTGTCCAACTGCAATTTCAGGATGGAGACAGTTGCCGATTTTATGGTTGCATCCGGTGTAAATTTCAGATATGCGGTTTCATCCGGAACAACCTGAATGCCGGCAGCTTTCAATGCCGTGTCAATTAAAGTCCGCCACATGCCGCCGCCCTTCTGCAAGGCTTCCGGCGGAATAGATGAACACATTGCCTTTAATTGTTTTTTATTAAGCCGGGATGATTGCAGGCAGATCATTGCAGGCAGCGCAACAGAGGTATTCTCCGGCAGCGAATATTCCAGAAAAGTTAAAGACACAGTCTGTTTTGCATTTGATTCCAGGGTAAAGCTGCTGGTGCGTAGATTCAGCGAAAACAGCGGAACAAGCGCCCGGTTGCCAAGTATGCGCGACAATTTTTTGCTTAATTCAGTTTTTAGAATATCTCTCCGATACTTTAAGTCCCGCTTTTTGTCCCAGACCATTGATGACTGAAGCGAATCATCGGCCAGGCTGATCAAGTTATAAATGCGTCCGCATTTTACCAGAGTGAAGTTCTTATTCAGAAGCCGCCGGTCATATGCGTCAAAAACGGTCTGTTGTTCACATTCTTCACATGTTTTATTGACGGTGAAACCGGCGGCGATTACCGCTAACATGCCGGCAATATTCGTTCTTGCCGGAGCAAGGATAAATCTGATTTCCCGAGTATTTTTTTCAGCGTCCATTGCCATTCAAACCCCATTAAACGGAATCAGCCAAAATGAAAAAACGCAAAATTCGCGTTGTTTAACATACTTTCAGGTTACTGGAATACAACTTTAGCATTTAAAGCGGCAGCTTTGACTATTTCTCTGACATTGGCATCGCTCAGGGATTTTAAAGCATCCTCCAGCGGCAGCAACCAGCGCTTTCTGGATGCCTGTTCCGGCCAGTTGTCCAGAATTTCGGTTATTTTCAGCATATATACCTGAACATGGTAGTTGCGGCCGAACTTGTGATAATCGTAGGCCCCGGCAGGAGTCTCCGAGATAACGCCATGAATTCCAGCTTCCTCAAAGGCTTCGCGGGCGGCAGTATCCTGCGGGGAATGTCCAGCTTCGATATGGCCTTTAGGCAGCACCCGGCGGTCCGGGAACGCCTTGGAGGAGATGAGCATGATTTTTATCAGCTCCTTATCGAAAACAAAGGGAATTGCACCCGCCTGTTGTATTGTTTTATCCAAAAATTCCGCTCCATAGATTAATTGTCTTTTAGAAAATATATATTTCCTGCCGTTTTGCCAGTCTTTTGTAATCTTTTTAATTGATTTCTAACAATATTACGGATTGTTTTTATTACATATCCAAGTTAAATTTATACACTTCAAAGAATCGGGTTTTTAATAAGTAATGTTTCCCGGAGGAAAATATGGCGTTGGTTCCGGTAAAGAAAACTAAGATGCCGCTGCAGGCGGCGATTATTGACATCGGGGCTCATTCGGCGCGGATGGACATAATTCAGATCGAAAAAAATAAGAGCTACGAAATATTGGAAAGCCTGGTGCAACCGGTAAATCTGGGGCGGGACGTTTTTACCAGAGGCATGATTTCCCCTGAGTCAACCAGTCTGCTATGCGGAATTATGAAGGATTTTGCCGCCAAAACCGCGGAATACGGGGTCGGCTATATCCGGGCTTTCGCGACCAGCGCGGTGCGCGAAGCCTTTAACCGCGAGATATTTATCAGCAACATAAAAATCGCCTGCGGCATCGACCTGGAAATACTGGAAGGTTCAAAAGAGGCCGCGCTGATCACGATGGCGGTCAAGAAGGCGCTTGGCGGAAAAACTGTGCTGTCCAAAGCCAATCTGCTGCTGCTGGGCATCGGCTCCGGCTCGGTGGAAGTTTCGCTGGTGCGCAACGGTGAACTGAAATTTGCCGAAACTTTTGCCCTTGGCACCATCCGCATTTTTGAAGAATACGGTAGCAAGGCGGCCGAACCGGAAAGACTTACTGACATTATTGATTCATATACGGAATTGATCGCCGACCGGATCAGCCGCATTTCCGACATTCCTAAAAACATCCAGTTTGTCGCGGTCGGCGAAAGCGTCCGCATCATTATGGATATCAACGGCAAAGCGGTCAGGAATCAGCCGGTCAGGACAATTGCGCTGGAAAGGTTTGAAAAACTATTCCGCAAAATCAATCTGCTGTCACAGGCGGAAATGGCGGAGAAATACCAGATCAGCGATGTCGCCGCCAGAGGAATTGTTCCCTGCGCCTGGATCATAAAACGTTTTTTCGACATGACAGCCGCCGGTTCCCTGATTGTGCCGGCGGTCACCACGAGAAATGCCGTGCTCGAAGATATAATCCGCCAGTTGTTCAATGAAAAAGATCCGTTTATTCCGGATATGCTGTCCGTGGTTAAGTCCATGGGCAAAAAATACTGTTTTGATCCGAATCATATCGAATCAATCAAGGAGATATCGCTCAAGATGTTTGACAAGATGCGCGCGATTCATTCGCTGGGTGAGCGGGAACGGCTTTATCTGGAAATTGCGGCTATTTTGCACGACATCGGCCGGTTCGTGGATTCGCGGAAACATCATAAGCATTCATGTTATCTGATTTCGAATACGCAGATTCCCGGCTTGACCGAGGAGGAACGGCTGGTCGTGGCGGCGGTGGCCCGTTATCACCGCAAAGGGAAGCCTCAGGCTTCGCATCCGGAATATATGGTTCTTCCCGCTCAAATGCGCGTGCTGGTCTGTAAACTGGCCGCGATTCTCCGGGTCGCCGACGCCGTCGCCAATTCCCAGGAACGGAAAACCAGAAACTGTTCGATCATTGTCAAGGACCGGGTGCTGGCAATCAAAGTCGGCGGGTCTGCCGATATGGGGCTGGAGAAAACGCTGCTGACAAAAAAATCAGATCTGTTTGAAGATGTTTACGGCATGAAAATAGTTTTAGAATAGTAACATAGAAAATTTCAGGAGTATTAACGCGGTGAATGGTTTTCTGGATAAAAAATATTTTGTTTCCCGCGAATTGAGCTGGCTTGAATTCAATGCCAGGGTGCTGGATGAAGCCGGCGATGTCGGCAATCCTTTGCTGGAGAGACTCAAGTTTATCGCCATCTTCAGCAACAACCTGGATGAATTCTTCATGATCCGCGTTGCCGGGCTGCGGCAGTTATTAAGCGCCAAAACATTGCAGACCGACTGCTCCGGACTGGGACCGGCGGAACAGATCAAGGCCGTCAAGAAAAGACTGAAAGGCCTGATTGAACGCAAATACCGTTATTTGCAGCAGGAAATTCTCCCGGAGCTGGCGGCGAAGGGGGTTCAGCTTGTCGGGACGGAACAGTTGACGAGCGAACAGCGGGTCTTTCTGAAGGAATATTTCCTCAACCAGGTGTTTCCGGTGCTGACTCCTTTTGCGGTTGATCCCAGCCACCCGTTTCCGATTCTTAACAGCGGGGCGATTGAAATCGCCGTCAGCCTCAGCCGGGATGACTCCGGGAAAGTGCTGCACGCGTTTGTTGAAGTTCCGCAATTGCTGCCGCGCTTTATCCGGCTCAGTTTCTCGCCGAAAAACAGCCAGCAGTACATTCTGCTGGAAGATCTGATCATGGAGCACATCCAGTTCCTGTTCAGCAACTGCAAAATACACGAGATCATTCCTTTCCGGATCACCCGCGACATGGATTTTTCGCTGGAGGAGGAGGGGGTTGCCGACCTGATGCAGTATATGAAAAAAGAGTTGCTTCACCGCAAGAGCAGAGAACCGATCCGGCTAGAATTGCCGAAAGGCTGCCGCGGCAAACTGGCGGAATGGCTGATGGAGCAATTTCAACTGGATGATGATTTAAAATATAATGTGCCGATGCCGCTCAATCCGGCCGCTTTCTTTGAATTTATCGGCAAGGTCAACCGACCCGACCTGATGAATCAGCCGTGGCCGCCATTGCCGGTCCCGGAATTCTCCAGCGTCACCGGTTCGATGTTTGACGTGATCGACCGCGAGGAATGTGTAATCGACGCGGTGCCGTTCCAGAGTTTCGATCCGGTCGTCAAGCTGCTGAATGAAGCGGCCGAAGATCCGGATGTGCTGGCGATCAAACAGACTCTTTACCGGGTCAGCGGCGATTCTCCGGTAATTAAAGCGCTGCAGCGTGCCGCTGAAAACGGCAAGCAGGTGACAGTTATCCTGGAATTGAAAGCCCGGTTTGATGAGGATAACAACATTAACTGGGCGGTCAAGCTTGAAGAATCCGGCGCTCATGTCATCTACGGCATCGCCGGTTTTAAAATCCATTGCAAAGCGCTCCTGATCGTCAAGCGGACCAAAGATATGCGGATCAAGCGGTATGTCCATCTGGCGACCGGCAATTACAACGATAAGACCGCGAAGCTGTACACCGATATCGGAATGTTTATGTGCGACACGGAAATCTGCCTGGAAGTCTCTTCGCTGTTCAATGTGATGACCGGCTATTCTTCGCCGCTGAACACCTGGAACAGGATCGCGGTAGCGCCGTTCTCCCTGAGAGAGAAATTCGTCGAACTGATTGACCGCGAAGCCAGAGTTTCGACCAGAAACAATCCCGGCCGCATCATCGCTAAAATGAATTCGCTGGTGGACCCGGAGATCATTTCGCATCTTTACCGCGCGGCGACCGCCGGGGTTAAAATCGACCTGATAGTGCGCGGCATCTGCTGCCTGAAGCCCGGCATCGGCACCGCAAATATCAATGTCATCAGCATTGTTGACCGTTATCTGGAACACAGCCGGGTCTTTTACTTCAGGAATTGCGGCGAGGAGGAATATTATCTTTCCAGCGCCGACTGGATGCCGCGAAACCTCGATCACCGGATTGAAATCATGTTTCCCGTGGAAAAGGAGAGCGTCAGGAAAATCATCCGCCAGACGCTGGAAATTCAGCTCAAGGACAAGCGTAAATCACGGTACATGCTGCCCGCCGGCGGCTATACCCGGACATTTAATAAAGTCAAGGATAATTCCGCCAGCCAGTTCCGCACTTATCAGCTCTTTCAGGAGATTTACGACAAGTCCAGACAGCGGCGGGAAGAGATCAGGAAATTGAAAATATTCTCCCGACCTCAAGAAAATTGAACTTTGTGAAACCGGCGTCAGCTTCGGCATCTAGCGTCAGATAGTCAGGCAAAATAATTCTGCCACGAGCACATAAAATTCTTGAGATGATCGCTGATTGCTTTTCGACGCAATAATATCCGCAGACGAAAGCAGCGGGGACTGGCGGCGGGAAGAACACTTTCAGCTTATTTTGCCATGATTTTAAAATATTTTCTTCATAATTGCACTAGAATTGACCCGCAGGGGCGGCTTGAAATTGCTGAATGGTCAAATATAGTATTTCGTGGCAGATGTCATTCTCTATTTATCACTTGTTTTAAGCAATGAATCATAAATATTTAATTGAAACTGCGAAACCATCTGTAATCGGTCAAAATTATTTTAAGGAATAGCAAATATATGAAAAAGTCTTTTCAGATAAGTGAAATATCATCATTTTTACTGCAACTTTTTATTGTAGCGGCACTGCTGATACTATGCGGCTTGGTGATTGGCGGTTTGATGCCGGACAAATCCCGGGAAATATATGCAAAATGTGTTCCGCTATTCTCCGAAGAACTGCGGCATGTGATTAAGCCTGAACCTGTTGAGAAAATGATTTATACGTCACTCTACCTGCTGCTGGTGCCGCTGGCTTTTGCAACGCTTTATATTTGCCGGCTGTGCGGCAGAAAATACCATGAACGTCTCCGGCAGCTAAGTGTAGCCACATGGCAGAAGCTGTTATGGACTGGTTGCATTCTTATTTTCTCATTGACTATCTGGTGTTTTTTTGATAAAATAGATTTTCTTGAAATCATATTCACGTCGCTAGTCAGTCATCCGTGGTATTGGCTGCCATGTTTCCTGGTCACCATTGCGCTGGCAATAATGATGATAAAACTCAAACTTTATCCCGGACAGTGCCGCAAGTGGTGGGCGCTGGCATTTTTCCCTTTGCTGATACTTGTCATTTTCAATAGAATGTACTATCTGGGATGGGTTCCGCCCAACACCTATCACCTTGAAATCCTTGTCTACGCGGTGTCGCATGCGGCCCAAGGCCAGTTGGAATGGCATTTATACGGGAATTATCACTGGATGCTTTCCCCGCTGTTTGCCTTGATCAAAACCTCTATCTTCAATTTTTCGATAGTTATGAATATCCTGTTTATATTCACATTTATGACCATGGTTTTTTTAGGCTCAAGATTGATAAAGAATTATCTCCTGCTGTTCCTTATGCTTTTTTTTCTGATATTGCCGGTCTGCTACTCTACAATCTACCAGCATTTTATTGAGCCATACTTTCAGTATCACCCCATCCGCTCATTCTGGCCTGCTGTCGCAATGTTGATTTTCTATTTTTATCATCAATCAAAAGGCGGGATGAGATATCGCCTGCTGGCTGCGGTATGCTGTGCACTCAGCTTATTCTGGAATATTGATAGCGGTATTGCGGTAACCGGAACATTTGTTTTTTTCTTTGGCGCAGAAATGGTATCATCCGGATTCCGTCGCGATAAATTAATTCATCTGGCGTGGTTCTGCGCGGTATTTGTCATATCCGTGCTGGCGCTGTACGGTGCATGCTGCTGGAGTTTCGGCAGAATATTGCCCATTGATTATTTTTTGCAGGGATATCTGCTGGTTTTAAGGACAGGCTTCTGGTCGTTGCCGATGCCGCTGGGAGCATGCATGTGGGTTTTCTTTGCCGGAATTTACGTTGCCGCTATTATTGCCGGTTTGCGCGGTATGTTTTCAGGGCATGAAACTTTATTCAGCCAGTCATGCATTTTCCTCGGAGTGCTTGGTCTCGGCCTGTTTTCGTATTATCTGAACCGCTCGCATGTTTGTAATCTCTGGGCGCCGATCTCGCCGGCCATATTGCTAATGTTTCTCTTTGCCGACCGCTGCCTTAGAATGTCAAAAGCCGACAGGAAGCTGATTGCGCTTGTATTACCCGCGCTTCCGGTAATTTTGCTTGGCGTCGCAACCTTGTTTAATTTGGGATATAATTCAAAATTTATCTTAAACGGAACGATTATGCAACTCAGTTTTCTTACTGTTGATGATAGTAAGTCACAGTTCCAGCAACGCATAAATTTTATCCGGAAGAGCGCCGGCATGCGTAAGAAAATAAATATTATTGGTAATTATCAAGGAATTTACTACGCAGAGAGCGGACTTACTTCAGGGATCCCCAACTTCAATGAACAGGAAATTTTCACCGCCGGACAGCAGGCGCTCTGTGCAAAACAACTGGCTGAATCGGACTGTCCGCTGATTCTTGCCTCCCCCGGATCCCGTTTCTATTATATCCGCGATGAAACGCTAAAACATTACAAACTGATTGCGGAAAGCGATGACGGCGAACTTAAGTATTATGAACCATTAAAAAATCTGCAAATGAATAAAGCAGAAGAAAATAATGTGTTGAAAATCAACCGTGTGCTGTTGTTTGAAGAAATCAAGTGAAAACCGGGATTGTGCCGCAGATTTGAAATATGGCACCAGGCTAATCTGGAAGCTCCGGCGCGTTGCGAATCCGGCGCTTATACCCGGACATTTAATAAAGTCAAGGATAATTCCGCCAGCCAGTTCCGCACTTATCAGCTCTTTCAGGAGATTTACGACAAGTCCAGACAGCGGCGGGAAGAGATCAGGAAACTGAAAATATTCTCCCGGACTCAAGAAAATTGAACTTTGTGAAACCGGCGCTTTTGATTTTGCTTTAAATGTATTATATTCATAAGCACTCTTTTTAACAATCAACACATGGTATAAAATATGTCTAAATGTATTGGAATTCTTACTGCCGGCGGGGACAGCCCCGGCCTTAATGCCGCCATCAGGGCGGTTGGCAAAACCCTGCTGCATTACAATTTTCAACTCCTCGGATTCAGGGACGGTTTCGAAGGCCTGGTTTATGATAAGACGATGCTTCTGGACAACGACGACCTCTCCGGCATCCTGACTGCCGGCGGCACCGTCCTCGGCACCAGCCGCACCAAGCCGCAGAAAATGCCGGTGGGTAAAAACATCATGGACATGACCGATGTCATCGTTGAAAATTACAAGAAGCACCAGCTTGACGCTCTGATCTGCATCGGCGGCGGCGGCACTCACAAAAGCGCGTTGAAACTGAAGGAACTGGGGCTCAATATCATTACGATCCCCAAAACCATTGACAATGATATCGCCTGCACCGATAATTCAATCGGCTTTGACACCGCGCTGCGGATTGCCACCGATGCCATCGACAGCCTGCACTCCACCGCCAGCAGCCATAAAAGAATCATGCTGGTGGAGATCATGGGACATCGCGCCGGCTGGCTGACCCTCGGCTCCGGTCTCGCCGGCGGCGCCGACGTCATTCTGATTCCGGAACTGCCTTACGACATCAATAATGTGGCCAACGCCATTCTCCAGCGCTCCAGAGAAGGCAAACGTTTCTCGATTGTGCCGGTGGCCGAAGGCGCGGTTTCAAAGGCTGAAGCCCTGCTGTTCGCCCAGGCGGCGGCAAGAAAAGAGAAAGCCACGTCCAAAAAAGATAAGGAAAAGGCTAAAATCGAACTGGAGAATCTCTGGCTGGCGCGCACCGGCAATACGTTGCGGATAGCTCAAAAACTGGAGGAACTCACCGGACAGGAAACCCGCGTCACGATCCTCGGTTATTTACAGCGCGGCGGCAAACCTTCCCCTTCCGACCGTATTCTGGCAACCAAACTCGGCAATGCCTGTGTTGACCTGATCAGGAAAAGACAATTCGGCTACATGGTCGCCGCCAAAGGGCAGAACATTGAGCCGGTTCTGATTGAAGAGGTCGCCGGAAAACTTAAACTGGTGCCGCAAGACCATCCGTGGATTAAAAGCGCACGGGAAACCGGCATCAGTTTCGGCGTATAACGACCGGAAGAACCTCCTGTGGCGCAATGCCCGGAAACTGGAAAATATGTGAATCAGGCGGGACAGATAAAGCTGATTATCGCTGTTTTTTGACTGGGAAAAATCGATTTGAGCACTATCTTAAACCGGCAGTCAGAAAAAATTAACCTTCGGTTCAGCCCCTTAAAAGCAGCGCCGACAAGAAAGAAAACCCATGAATTCCGAAACTGTTATCAAGGATACTTCCGCCAATCCCGCGCCGCTCGGCCTCACCGGATTCGGTCTCACGACCATTTTGCTCAACATTCACAATGCCGGATTCTATCCCAATAATTCCATGATCCTCGGGATGGGCATTTTTGTGGGCGGCATCGCCCAGATCATCGCCGGCATACTCGAATCAAAGAAGAACAATACTTTCGGGCTTACCGCGTTTATCGCCTACGGCTCCTTCTGGCTCTCGCTGGTTGCCATCTGGGCGCTGCCCCGTCTCGGCATTGCCGACAAAGCCGATGAAACCGCCATGGGCTTTTATCTGGTCATCTGGGGGCTGTTCACCTTCGGCATGTTCATCGGAACCTTACGCCTGAACCGTGCGCTGCAGACGGTTTTCGGCACGCTGGTGATTCTCTTCGGATTGCTGGCTCTCGGCGACTTCACCCATAATTCCACCATCAAAATGATTGCCGGATATGAGGGAATTATCTGCGGGCTGTCGGCCTTTTATGCGGCCATCGCCCAGGTGCTCAATGAAGTCTACGGCCGCGTTGTGCTGCCGCTGGGTCCTGTCGCCCGCAAGTAAATTACTTGATATTGCGTCATAATTAATTCAAATCAAAACATTTTTTTGTCCCGTGTTTGGGATTACAGTAAAACACGATTATATTGACAAAAGAGCAAGGTGGTTTAGAGGTCATTCCTGATTTTGTATCAAGTCCTATGGTGTTTTGATGTCTGACCGCCATCTTGATACCCCAACACTTTGCCGGACGAAGAAGAGATGAAAACGTTGCTCGCCATTGTGATTGTTATCAGCGCCATCGGCGCTTTTTTCTCCGGATTTGTATTCTGGATGGCAAATTCCTCATATCAGGATGCGGAGCGTTTACGTTTGCACGGCGAGTATTGTGACGTGGTGGTCGCCAGACAAACTACCTCCGCGCCTTCTGGCGGAAAAAGCGGGGGCTCAACTTTTTACTACATAGATATCAAGCTCGTAAATCGAACGAATAATTCGCAACCAATAAGGTGCGGAGTGTCTCAAAGCACTTACGATGAACTTCGCGCGGGAAAGAAGCTTAAAGCCTGGGTTCTGGGAAGTGACGCGCTTTTGGACTACGGCACAATGAACGCAGGGTCCGTCGCCCGAACCATGTTTATGACATGCATAGGATGTGTGCTGCTGTTGGTCACCAGTCTGATTACGCTGCTGGTTTGCTATATCCGGAGCACCAAAACAAAGACAGATGAAATCAGCCTTCCCAAAGAATTGCCCAAAATAAAGCGGCATTACAATTCATACAGCACCATCCGCACCTGGAAGATTGTGGAACAGCCGAATTGCTATGCCGTCGTTCCTTCTCCAAATGCCGTTTTTTGGGGACCTGTTATCTGCTTTCCGTTCTTCGTCGCTTTTTATTGGTTTATTAATTATAACCGCCATGAGATTGATGCGACAGGTCTTGTTCTGTCTTATATAATCATTATTGGAACCCCCTTGCTGATGTTGGCTATCAGCCTGTATATGCGAACTAATATAAAGAAAGATATGCGCCCGTTTCTGGAGTTTAGCAAAAGCGAGGGGATACTAAGACTGCCCCAAGCAAATCTTGAACTTTCAGTAAGCGATCAAGGCTATTTTATTGCCCATGACGTTTTTACCGGCAGTGAATCCGGATGTTCGGAGCTAAATTTTATCCGGACAGTGAACGGAGAAGAGCAGTCTATTTCAATTCTTCATAGTTCAGGACCGTATGGAGGATTTGATAAGATCGGGCGTAAACTGGAAACATTCGGAATTCCATTCAAACGACGGTATGAAAAAGATTAAAATTATTGATAGCCATCGCCCAGGTGCTCAATGAAGTTTACGGCCGCGTTGTGCTGCCGCTGGGCCCTGTCGCCCGCAGGTAGTCACTTCTTTTTGCCATGCCGCGGAAAGAGCAGCAGGCGGAAACCAAGCAGGCCGGAAATTACAAAGCCGACGATTCCGATAACCGGAATATTATTGTAGTGCGGCGGTATTTTGGACAGGACAATGAGCGAAGATCCGATAATGAGCGAAGCCAGAACGATGGAATAGGCGATATGATCGCTGACTCTTTCCAATGTGCGCAGCAAAGGATCGAGCCCCATGTGTTCAAATTCGATTTTCAGATTGCCTTTCTTGGTCTTCTCCAGCAAATTCTCGATGTTCATGGGAATTTCGCCGATGGCATGCAGCATATCTTCAATCGGGTCAATCATTTTCGCTATCATTTTTATCGGATTCAGGTTCATCATGCGGAGTCTGCGGACAAACGGTTTGAGATGGGCTACTATCTCCAGTTCCGGATCCAGGTCATGCGCGATGGTCTCAATTGTAATCAATGCCTTGAGCATAATATAGAGGTTCGGCTTGAGCCGCAGGGAATTGACGGTAAGCGCCTTCATCAACTGTTCCAGAATGCGCGACAATTGGATTTCCCGCATCGGGCGATAAATATTCTGGTCAATAATGTCGCAGATATCGCGCTGTAGCAAATCGTGATCGGGTTCTTTTTCGTAATAGACGAATTTGAGTACACCTTGAAGAATTCTGCGGTCTTCGCCTTTCAGGATGTTGTTGAGCAGGCGCGCGAAATCATGGCGTTCCTGCGATGAAACACTGCCCATCATGCCGAAGTCCAGAAAACAGATCCTGTTGTCGGGCATAATAAAAATATTGCCGGGATGGGGGTCGGCATGGAAAAAACCGTGTATAAAAATCTGTTCCAGCACGGCATCGGTGCCGCGTGCGGCAATCAGCTTCAAATCGTATTGCTCCGGCTTGGGGCCGCTGCTCAACTCGGAAATCTTTACGCCGTCGGCAAATTCCATGGTCAGCACTTTCGCGGAAGAAAGTTTCGGGAAGATATGCGGCACGCAGATATTCGGATTTGATTCAAAATTCATCGCAAAACGGCGGGCGCTGGCAGCCTCGATGGTGTAATCAATCTCTTTTTCAATCGAGCGCGCAAATTCTTCGACAATGGCAGTAGGACGCTGAAGCGCCATTTCCTCAAGGTTGTTTTCCATAATCACGGCCAGATGGTTCATGATCTCCAGGTCAGTCTCAATGATCTCCCGGATGCCGGGGCGCTGGACCTTCACGACGACATCTTCGCCTTCCAGGGTGACGGCGCGGTGAACCTGACCGATTGATGCCGCCGCAACCGGTTCGCGCTCGAAGCTCCTGAACAGTTTATCCGGCTTCTGGCCGAGTTCGGCGACAATGATATTTTCAACTTCTTCATAAGGAAAAGACGGAACGCTGTCCTGGAGTTTATTTAGTTCCTGGATATATTCCATTGAAATCAGGTCGGGGCGGGTGGAGAGTATCTGACCGAGTTTGATGAACGCCGGACCGAGTTCTTCGAGGATCATGCGGACGCGCTCCGGACGGCTCCGGCTTTCAAATTTGCTGTCTTTCCGGGCGAACAGATTCAGTCCGAACTCGAAATAATTCTCCAGCTTCAGGGAGCTGATCATGTCGCCAAAACCGAATTTGAAAAGCACCTGAAGAATCTGTTCGTATCGCTTGAAATTACGATACGCGCTGCCGATTTTGGTTATCTTTCTGATTGTCAGCACGACTTGACCTCCTCCTGAAAAAACATCTGTATACATAATTGATACGGCGGACGAATATTTACAAGCGGAAAACTTAAAAAGAGATTATTCCGGCCGGAATTTTAGCGGGAGGTCGTTTTCGGAGGCCAGACGGAAATAAAAATTCCAATCCTCGCCACCGGTGCTGACGCTTTTAACGACGATCTGGTTGAAACCCTGCTGGAGTTTGACGCCATTTATCGCATCCTGGTCCCATTTGCCCTCGCGTACCGCCTGGTTATAAGTATGCACCAGCTTGTGATTGATCCATATTTTCAGAAAACCGGAACTGCCGGCATAGAGGATAAGACTGGACATCGGTTCGGTGCATTTCAGATAAGTGACAGCGTAAACCGCGCCATGGCGGACCTGGTTTTTAAAGAGCTTCCGCAAATCGATCTCTCCCGGATATTTACTGGATTCAAAGCGCGCCAGTTGCCAGCCGATGTTGGGATTGGCGGTCCTCTCGACACCGGTCAGGCTCTTTTCCTCCTGCATGAACAGCTCATGGACAATTTCAGCAAAGTCCGTTTTTTTATAATTTTCCGGATCATAAATAAACGGGCCGAGAATGTTCCAGCGGGTGACAAAACACTCACTGGACAGGAAGCGGCCAGCCTCTGTTTCCGGTACAATCAAATTGTTGACGTTCAGATACTTTACATTGGCGCCGGATGCCGGACCTCCGGGCATTCCGGAAGTAACTTTGGCCAGCGTTTCCAGCGCGGAACCGGAAGCTGCCGCTTCATGTTTGCCGCTGAATTCCTTTTCCGGTTGTTTAACCGCCGGCGGCGCAATCGGTTTATCTTCCTTGATCTCGCTGCGGCAGCCGGCCAGGCACAAAATCCCGGCGCAGAGCAGTAAAAACGCATATTTCGTTATTTTAACAGACATTATATTCCAATATTCAATATTTCGTCGAAAACGTAAAATTCAGTTTATAAAATATCTCCGGAAAGCGGTTTTTTCATTCATGTCTTCTGAAAAATCCCGGATTCTTTTTCCGCCGCAATGTCCGTCAGACTGATTTAAAACGCAAAATTATTGACAAAAGCACTTGAATTAATCCGGAAATATTGCTCTTTTTAGAAGTTGCAGTTTATAATGCATTAAAATTAATAAGTCAGGAGCTTTGACAATTATGTATATCGGCAGAATAGTCGCCATCGGCATGACCCCGCAGGGCAATGCCGCCGCCATGTATCGCGTATCGTCCCGGTCATTTCCGAACCGCGAAGCGGTGAAGAAAGGCGAAACCGTCTCCATCATGCCGCGCGCCGGCTTTGAAGGCGACCTGAAGAAGAGCCCGTACATTGCCTACAACTGCGTCCGCATCGCCGGAAATTACGCCGTGGTCAGCAACGGTTCCCATACCGATCCCGTTGCGGAAAAGATCGCCTCCGGCATGTCGCCGCGCGATGCCGTTTCTCTGGGGCTGCTGGCTATGGACTATGAAAAAGACGATTACAATACTCCGCGGATTATTGCCGTGATCAGCCGGCAGAATCCGGCTGGATTCCTCGGCATCATCAGAAAGGACGCGCTGCTGGTAAGAGAGTTTACGCTGGAAGCCGGCAAAGCTTATTACATTTCCACCTATGAAAAGAATGCCCCGTGCCGCGGGCAGATTGACGCCGGATTTAACGCGGATACCGCTGCGGCGGCCTGCGAATATGTCATCAAAGGCGGTGTTTTCGCGGATTTCGAACTTCCCGTGACTGCCGCTGCCGTCGTTGCCGCCGGCGGCAGTTTTGAAATCGCCACCGCCGCCGTCTGATAGAATTTATATGAGCAATATTGACAAGATTCTCCGTGAACTCAATCCGGAGCAGCGTAAAGCGGTGGAGACGATTGACGGCCCGGTGCTGGTACTGGCCGGCGCCGGAACCGGCAAGACCCGCGTAATCACTTACCGCATCGCCTACATGCTGGCGAAAGGCATTCCTCCGGAAAGCATCCTGGGGCTTACCTTTACCAATAAGGCCGCGAAAGAGATGAAAGAGCGTCTGGCCGCGCTGGTTTCGCCGGAAAAAGCGCAGAAAGTCACGCTCGGTACGTTCCATTCCTTTTGCGTCAGAATCCTGCGCAAGGAAATCCGGGCGCTGAACTATCTGACGAACTTTACCATTGCGGACGAAGGCGATCAGGCCGGAATCATCAAACAGGCCGCCGCAGCGCTGGGCTATGTCAAAGGCGATGCGCCGGTGCCGGAAATCAGCGCTTATATCGGTTCTCAGAAGAACCGCCTGATCGACTGCCGGACCGCCAAAAATGTTGCCGACACTGACTATCAGGTGCAAATGGCGCATGTTTACGATGAATACCAGCAGATATTGTGCAACCAGAACATGCTGGATTTCGATGACATGCTCTTTCTGGTTTACCGCATATTCAACGAGCACCCGGATATCCTTAAAAAATATCAGGAAATCTATCAATATATTCTCGTGGACGAATACCAGGACACCAATGACGCGCAGTTCACCCTGATCAAGCAGCTCTGCGGCCACCGCTGCAATCTCTGCGTCGTCGGCGACGACGATCAAAGCATCTACGGCTGGCGCGGCGCCAATATCGGCAATATTCTCGAATTTCCCAGCATGTTCAAAGGCACAACGCAAATTAAGCTGGAACAGAATTACCGTTCTTCCAATAAAATTCTCAATGCGGCCAATATGGTGATTGCCGGCAACAGCAACCGCTATGCCAAGAACCTCTGGTCAAGCAAGGGCGAGGGGGAAAATATCCGCCTGGTCAAAGCGATGGACGGTGAAGGCGAAGCGGATTTCATCGCGGAATTCATTGCCCAGGAAGTGGCGGAAAACAACTATGTGCACTACAGCGATTTCGCGGTGCTTTACCGCTCCAACCATCTTTCCCGGCTGCTTGAACAGTCGCTGCGCAAAACCGGAGTGCCGTACCGGCTGGTCGGCGGGCAGGAATTTTTCAAGCGGAAAGAGATCAAAGACGCGGTCGCCTATTTGAAACTGCTGATCAATCCTCGGGAAGACCAGAGCCTGCTGCGGATTTTGAATCTGCCGCCGCGCGGTCTCGGCGATAAAGCCGTGGACCGGCTGAAAGCTTTGAAGAATACCGTTTTTCTGCCGATGACCGAGATCATAAGCAATGAAGATTATCTGGAAGGACTCACTTCAAAAGCCGCTCCGAACGTCCGTGAACTGGATGCCTGTCTGAGAAAATACCGGCAGGAACTTGCCGAACCCGGCGACCTGGCGGCGAAAGTCCAGGAATTCCTGAAGGCATGCGGCTATCTGGACGGCTTGCAGAAAATCTATAAGGACATCGAAGACTCCGTGAAACGCCGGGAGAACGTCTATGAGTTTATCAGCGCAATTGCCGGGTTTGAAAAGAAAGCGATGGAACCGGTGACGCTGGAGAATTACCTGGAAAGCTATGCCCTGCTGGAGGAAAACGACAAAGTGGATGACAAAAGCGATGACGGCAACAGCGTCACGCTGACCACGGTTCACGCCGCCAAAGGACTGGAGTTCCCGTATGTTTTCGTAATCGCCATGGAACGCAACATCTTTCCGCATGAGCGTTCGGAAATGGAAGGCAAGACTGACGAGGAGCTGCGGCTGTTTTATGTGGCGCTGACCAGGGCAAGAACCCATCTGCTGATCACTCATGCCGATTACCGGATGTATCGCGGCATGGATCTCAGCCAGACGCCGTCAAAATTCCTGCAAATGCTGCCGGAAAATATCGTGGACAAGCATCAGCCGCACGAATTGATCAAGACCATGAGCAAAGATGATCTGCTGAATTCATTCAAATCACTATTTGACGGGCTTAAAAATTAGGTGCTGCCGGAAGATTTAAAATTCCGCAATTGCGAATTTTAAAAAGACGAATATATTAACAGCCAGTAATATAACAATTATGGCGGACTCCGGAAAATGAAAATAACTGAAGATATTTTAAAAGCGTTGCAGAACTGCATTCACGGAATCGGTTCAATCAATGAATTTTCTCAGCAGACGAATGTCAATATTGAGACTATCAGCAAATATTTGAGCCGCAAGTCCCAGTCTATAAAACAGGAGACCTGGGAAAAGCTCTATCCGCTGCTGAAGCCGTATCTGCCCAAAAACGGGGAAATCAGACCCGTGATGAAGGAATCCAGGATTCCGGCGGATGCCGCCGCAGTGAAGATCGACCATAAACACACTTTGCTCAGCATTGATGAGAAAATTCTTCTCGATGCATTTGCCGAACTGTCGCCGGAACTGAGGAACAAAAAGTTAATTGAGATCGTCGAACTTGCGCGGCAGGCTGTTCAAAAGAATAAGTCCGCCGAGGAATAATCCCCTCCGCAATTTCATATCAGAAACCCAAGGAAAAATATAATGAAAAAGATCGCGTTGTGTCTCGCTTTGTTTGCGTTGTGCTGTACAAATTATGCCGGAGAAACCAAAATCGCCGTGCTTGATATGGATCAGATCTTCCAGAATTACTACAAAACCAAGATTGCCGACTCCACCTTGAAGCAGCAGGCGGAAATTTATAAGGCCTGGATCAAGAAACTGAACGAATCGCTGACAAAACTGGAAGAGGAATTCAAAGTGGTCAGAGACGCTTCGCAGAATATCGCGCTTTCCGCTTCAGAACGTGAAACAAAGCGCTTCGAGGCACAGAAGAAATACCGTGAAATCCGCGAGAAACAGGTCGAACTGGAACAGTATACCGCGGAAAAAACTCAGCAGTATAAACAGTTGGAGACCCAGAAACGCGACGATATTCTGGCAGAGATCGCGAAAGAAGTGAAGCGGCGGGCAACCTTGGAAGGTTTTACCCTGGTGATAGATAAATCCGGCAAAACTCTGAACGGGATTCCTTCCATTATCTATTCCAGCCCGACCGCCGACATTACGGAACCGGTGATTGCCGAACTGAACCGCGGCAATCCCGACTCTCAGAAACCGGCAGCAGCCAGCAAATAACTTTAATTCTTAAAAATATACGGGGAAAACTAATGAAAAGTGTCAGCGCGAAACAACTTGCGGAATTAGTCGGCGGAAAACTGCTTGGCGATGAAACAAAAATGGTCTCCGGGGTTTCATCCCTGAAAGATGCCACTCCTGATCAGGTTTCTTTCGTCGGCAACAAAAAATACCAGAATCAGCTTGAAACCACCAGGGCGCAGGTTGTGCTGGTCTGCGAAGAGCTTGCGGATGAACCGCTTAACGGCAGAACTTTTATCGTCTGTGAAAGCGTTGACCTGGCTTTTTCCAAAGTAATCATGGTTTTTGCGCCGCCGGCCCCGAAATATCCGGCCGGAGTTCATCCGTCCGCGGTTGTTTCAGATTCCGCCGTCATCGGCGGCAATGTCCACATCGGTCCCTGCGCGGTGATCTCCGACAAGGTCGTGATCGGCGATAATACCGTGATCGGCGCCGGTTCCTATATCGGACACGAGTCTAAAATCGGAACTGATTGTTTTATCAGCCCGAATGTTACTGTCATGTACCGCTGCTATATCGGCAACCGCGCCATTCTGCATCCCGGGGTGGTGGTCGGCGGCGACGGCTTCGGCTTTGTACCCGGCCCCAGAGGCATTATCAAGATACCGCAGACCGGTATTGTGCAGATTGACGACGACGTTGAAATCGGCGCCAATACCACCATTGACCGCGCCAGATTCGGCAAGACCTGGATCAAGACAGGCGTCAAAATTGACAATCAGGTCATGATTGCGCATAATGTGATCATCGGCGAATGTTCGCTGCTGGTCGCCCAGTCCGGCATTGCCGGCAGCGCCGAACTCGGCCGCGGCGTCATTTTAGCCGCCAAATCCGGGGTCAACGGCCATATTACGCTGGGTGACGGGGTTCAGGTGGCCGGCACTTCCGGCGTGGTCAAGAGCCTGCCGGCCGGCGCTATCGCACTGGGAACTCCCGCCGAAAGCCAGCGCGAATTCATGACCAGATGGACTCTGCCCAAAAAAGTCGAAAAACTTTCGAAAAAGATAGAGGAACTGGAAAATAAACTGAAAGAGCTCAAGGGTTGACGCCCGCTTATGCTTAAGCTGGTTTTAAAACTGTCCCTGGTCGCGCTGCTGTTTATTGTTCCGGGTTTCTGCCGTGCGCAGGTAGACGATTCCAGCATCGATTCGGACGACGACAGCCTGCGCATTCTGGCGAAAAAAGGCGATGTCAAAGCACAGTTGAAACTCGCTGATGAATATTTTTACGGCAAAGGCCGTCCTCAGGATTATTTCATTGCGGTCCACTGGTACCGCCGGGCGGCAAAGCAGAACAATGCCGCCGCCGAATTCAATCTGGCGATCTGCCATGAACGCGGCATCGGCGTCAGAAAAAGCCGCTATCATGCGTTCCGCTATTATAAAATGGCTGCTGAACATGGCATAAAAGAAGCTAAGTTCAATCTCGCGTTATGCTACGCCGAAGGTATTCCTCCGGACAACTCCACCGACGACCGCACCCCCGCGGTTTTCGCCGACTTCGCCAGGGCCGAAGAGATTCTGCGGGAACTTGACGATAGCGGTTTTATGCCGGCAGTCCGGGAGCTGGCCAACCTTTATCTAAAGAAAGAAGCCAAGAATAAGAAGCCGGAGGATGAACTGAACGCGTTCAATATGTTTAAACGCGCTGCCGAGGCCGGCGATATTCCGGCGATGCGCCGCCTGGCGGATTGTTACTTCGGCGGTATCGGCGGCATCAAAGATGAAGAACGGATGGTTTACTGGCTGAGCAAAGCCGTTGCGGCCGGAGATGTTGAGGCCAAAGGTAAGCTCGCCTATTGCTATGAGTGCGGCAACGGCGTCAAACAGGACCCGAAGAAGGCGTTCGACCTGATTCAGGAAGCCGCCGATGCCGATTTGCCGATGGCCCAGGTGAAAATGGCGGAATACTACACCAGCGGACAGTATGTCAAACAAAATATTTCGATAGCAGTGGACCTCCTGCGCAAAGCCGCAAAGCGCGGCAACGGGCACGCACTGTTTAAATTAGGCGTCTTTTCGATGGAAGGCATTGGCATGCCCCAGGATCCGAAAGCCGGAGTCGATTATTTCTATCAGGCCGCGAACAGGGGCAATCCGCAGGCGCAATATAATCTGGCCTGTTATTTTGAAAAGGGCGAAGTCATACCCGTGGATTACGGTGCTGCTTTCTACTGGTTCAGGGAGGCCGCGCTTCAGGGTGATCCCCGCGCCCAGCGCAGCCTGGCAGTCTGTTATTTCAAGGGCATAGGCACGAAGAAAGATTCGGTGGAAGGCCTCAAATGGCTTAACATGGCTGCTAAAAACGGCGATGGCGAAGCTATTAAGATGATCCAGCAATAGACCCCGCGCATTTTAATTCCGCAAAGTTCATATCCGGCCATATTATCCGAAATTATTTGTATTTTTTGATAATTATTATCAATTTATTAAATAAGGCATTTGCTTTTTATTTATCCGGAGCGTTATTATTAGTATGCATGGAATAATTGTGAAAAGTTAAAAATCGCAACTCAGGAGGCATAAAATGTGCACATTGGTAACCAGGCCCGCTCCGGATTTTAAAGCCCAGGCAGTCATGCCGGACAACACTTTCGAAGATTTACAGCTTTCATCATTCAGAGGCAAGTATGTTCTTCTGTTTTTCTATCCGCTGGATTTCACTTTCGTCTGCCCGACCGAACTGATTGCATTCGACCGCAAACTCGACGAATTCAAAAAGCGCGATACCGAGGTTATCGGAGTTTCCGTGGACTCGGCGTTTTCTCATCTGGCCTGGAAAAATACTCCGGTCAAAGAAGGCGGCATCGGCAACGTTCAGTATCCGATCGTGGCCGATTTGACGAAGCAGATCTCCCGCGATTTCGGCATTTTGTTTAACGATTCAATTGCCTTGCGGGGTCTTTTCCTGATTGACAAAACCGGAGTCGTCCGCCACGCGGTCATCAACGATCTGCCGCTCGGCCGCAGCATTGACGAGGCCCTGCGCATGGTGGACGCCCTGCAATTCCATGAAAAATACGGCGAAGTCTGCCCGGCCAACTGGAAGGCCGGCGAAGAGGGTATGAAGGCAACCCAGGAAGGCGTGACGGCGTATCTCTCGAAAAAAGCATAATTTGAACTTTCGCGGCCGCCCGCCCTGCGCGGGCGGTCCGTAAAATGAACTTTGAACAGGAGGCGGAGAATGGGAAGTAACAGCAATTCCTGGCAGGGGACCCTGTGCATCGAAGTCAGCCCGGTTCCGAATACGATCATTATTTTCGGAGCGTCCGGCGACCTGGCGCAGCGCAAACTGATCCCGGCGCTGTTCAATCTCAGCCGGCGCAACCTGTTTCATGTCAAATCACGCATCATCGGCTGTTCCCGTTCCAAAATGGATGACACTTCCTTTCGCGATGTTCAGCGCAAAGCCCTGACGGAGCGGTTTCCTTCCTGCGAAACCGGTGAAATCGATGCTTTCCTGGGAAAAATATTTTACATTGCCGGCGGCTATGATTCTCCGGAGACTTACCGCGCAATTGACCGGAAACTCCAGGAGCTGGAGCAGCAGCAGGACCCGGTTCCAAACCGCACCTTTTACCTGGCCACCCCGGCCGCGCTGTATCCGGTAATTGTTCCGATGCTGGCGGAATTTCAACTGACTGCGGAAAATTACGAAGGCATCCCGTGGCGGCACGTCGTGCTGGAAAAGCCGTTCGGACACGATCTGGACAGCGCGGAAAAACTCGACCGGCTGCTGCACGAATCGCTTCAGGAGCGCCAGATTTACCGCATAGACCATTATCTGGGCAAAGAAACCGTGCAGAATATCCTGATGCTGCGCTTTGCCAACATCATTTTCGAGCCGGTATGGAACAGTCATTATATTGACAATATCCAGATCACCGTCGCCGAATCCATCGGCGTGGAACTTCGTGCCGGGTATTATGAAAAAGCCGGACTGCTGCGCGACATGTTCCAGAACCACATGCTGGAAATGCTGGCGCTGACCGCCATGGAAATGCCGGCCTCTTTTGACGCGGACTCGATCCGGGATGAGAAACTCAAACTCATAAAATCGATCCGCCCTTTTCCGGTGAAGGAACTCGACAAATATATTATGCGCGCCCAGTATGCTGCCGGCAACGGCATGCCGGGATACCGGGAGGAAGAGGGCGTGAGCAAGGTTTCCACCACGGAAACCTATGTCGCCGCCAAATTTCTGATTGACAACTGGCGCTGGCGCGGAGTGCCTTTTTATGTGCGTTCCGGCAAGCGGCTGCCGAAAAAGGTCAGCGAAATAGCGATCACCTTCAAACGCGTGCCGCATTCGATCTTCTCCGAATTGCGTCCGGAGGACCTGAGCGCGGATATGCTGGTGCTGAATGTCCAGCCGGAAGAAGGCATGGCGCTTTCAATCCAGGCCAAACAGCCGGGGCCGAAACTCTGCATGGGCAGGCTGTCGCTGGATTTTAAATACGCCGAAGTTTTCGGCGGCGACATTCCCGACGCGTATGAACGCCTGCTGCTGGACTGCATGCTCGGCGACCAGACCCTGTTTATCCGCAGCGACGTGATTGCGGCTTCCTGGCGGCTGTTTACGCCGGTGCTTGAAGCATGGTCGAAATTTGACAGCGACAGTCTGAACTGCCCGTGCAATCTGCGGACTTATCCGGCAGGCTCGTGGGGGCCGGAGGAAGCCGGTCAACTGCTTTGCGGCTGCACCTCCTGCTGGCGCGATCTGTAATGCATATTTGAATCCCGCATATTATTATGCCGGGGATTATAGAGAAAAACTGCAAAAGTAAACATCAAACAGAGGTGCATCATGAGCAAAAAATGTGAAGACGCCGGCAAAAAAAGCGCAAGTCAGGAAAAGGCAAAATTCGTCTGCAAAAAATGCGGCGCGTCAGCAGCGGACAAAAACCATCTCTGCAAGCCTGAAAAAGCCAAGAAATAACCGGCTTATTTCGGCTTGAACCGGCAATGCTTTGCGGTTGATAAATTCTTGCCGCAGAGCAATGCCAGATATCGTTATGCCTCGCATTCAGGGTGCGAGGCAGGCAGTTTTTTCGTTCAAATCCGGCTTGCTGTATTGAAAAAACGGTAACTTTTTTGCAATATTTTCAGGTTTGCTGTTCGCAAAATTTCCGGCATGGGCTATTTTATAGGCTTGGCAAGGCGTGGTGGCCGAATGGCTAGGCAGTGGTCTGCAAAACCTCGTATACCGGTTCAATTCCGGTCCGCGCCTCCAGTTTTTTATTTAGACTTGAAACTTTGCATAATCTTCCGCAGTCCGGCTGATAAGCGCTGATCAGGCCCGTAATTATGCATGGTATAGTATATTTTCTTAAAAATTCCTTACATAATTCTTGCTAAATTGATAAAATATTTTATCTTTACATGCAGGCAATTTTCTAAAATTGATTTTAATGATTGAAAGTATTTAAAATATTAATTTAGCATAAGGTTAAAACAGCAATGGTCATCAGAAAAATGAATTCCATGTTCTCCCGGCATGGACGCACAATGTTCGCGATAATAACCCTTGCGGTCATAGTCTCCTTCCTGGGATTTCTGACCCCTGGATTCACGAGTCTTTTCAACCGCGGCGGACAGGATATGGCGCTCGGCTCCGTTTTCGGGCGCAAAATCACCCACGATGAATTCCGCAATCAGGCCGGCAGGAATATGGTTATCCTGTCGCTGATCTACGGCGGCATTCCGCTCGGCAATCCCCAGCTCGATGAAATGGCCAGACAGGAAACGTTCCCGTCGCTGTGCCGGATCGAAGCCGCCACGCTGCGCGGCATCAAAGTAACCGACCAGCAGATTGCGGATTTCATCGCCAAACTGCCGGTATTTCAGGGCAAAGAATCAAAACAGTTCGATATCGCCATTTTCCAGAGATATCTGGATAATGTGCTGAAACCCGGCGGCTTCTCGCCGCTGGACCTCGACGAAAGCGTCAGGAGTTTCCTGATGCAGCAGGCGCTGGACCAGGAAATTGAAGAAAGCATCATCGTCACCCCCGGCGAGATCAAAGCCTACTACAACCAGTTCAATGAAAAGTTTGACGTCTGGATCGGCCGGTTCAAAGTTGATGATTATCTTGCCGCCGTGGCCGTTTCGGAAAAGGAAATGAAAGATTATTTCGACATCAACCGCAAGAAATTCATCATGCCCGCCAAATTCCAGGCCTCGGTAGTGGCGTTTGATTACAACAGCGGCGCGGCGGAAGCCGCGGCACAGGTCAATGCGGCCGCCGTGCAGAAATTCTACGACGACAACAAACGGCTCTTCACCCAGCCACCCGCCGATGAAAAGCAGGAAGCGAAAGTACAGCCGTTTGAACAGGTCAGGGAAAAAGCGAAAAAGATGCTTCAGGATAAAATCTGCGCCGATATCGCATTGAAAAGCGCCCAGATTTTCGCCCGCGACGTTTACGAGAAAGTCAGCGAAACGGAAAAAGGCGGCCAATATCAGGTTTTCAACTCTTTCATCGAAAAGAATAAATTAAAACCCGTTAAAGCTGAATGGTTTACCGCGGAAGACCAGGCGCTCGGCGAAATCAGGGAACCGGAACTGGTCAAGCAGATCGCACAGGTCTACGAGAACGTTCCCGTATCCAATGCCGTTGCCGGGAAGAAAGCCGCATACGTGGCATTTCTCACCAGCAAACAGCCCTCCCGCCAGAAGGAATTTGACGAAGCCCGCCGCGAAGTGCTGAGCGAAATCAAGAAAGCCAAAGCGCTGAATCTCGCCACGGAAGCCGCCCGCAATGCCGCGCTGAACCTGTCCCAGGCGAAAGTCGCGGAGCGCATCAAGTCCGTCAAGGGCATCAGCGCCCCCAAATTTGAAAAGCTGGATTCGTTTATCGCCATGGACCCGCCTTACGGTCCCGAAGGCGCCAGAATTGCTAAAATCGTTGAAAATCTGCCGGCCAGCGGGGTTTCCCCGACGATCCCGTCCGAATACGGCGCATTCATTCTTTTTGTCGAAAAGCGGACGCTGCCGGATCCCGCGGAGTTTGAAAAACAGAAGAAATATATTGAATACGTCTATCATCAGAAAAAAGCAGGGGCCGCACGGGCAGCCTTTACCGCCTGGCTTCTGTCAAAATGCCAAAGCCAGGGAATTTGAAAGTTAAAAATGCAAGGAACGCCTCAATGCGATCATAGAGATTTTGCGCTGGGCAAACATATGACCGTTGAATTTTACGATTGCGACTCGCAGTTTCTGGCCGACGGGAAAAAAATGGAAAAAGCTTTTCTCGAAGCGGCCCGGGCCAGCAACGCGACAGTCCTCGGCTCAAACTTTCACTCATTCGAACCTCAGGGCATAAGCGGGTTCGTCATTATCGCCGAATCCCATTTCTCCGTGCATACCTGGCCCGAATACGATTATGCAGCGGTGGATATTTTCACCTGCGGCGATAAAATTGACTTTAAAGCCGCAGTGGACTCGCTGACCCGGAGCATGCAGGCCGGCGGTTCCGTAATTTCCAGCCTGATGAACCGCGGCATTGTCTCCAACAACGGCGTGGAAAAGCTGGTGCCGGTATTCAAGAACTGCACCCACCTTTACGCGCTGTCCTGGAAAAAACGGTTCCAGGAAAGCAAAGCCTGGGGGCTGACCGCCTCGGTGGATATTTACAACTGCAATCACGCCATGATCACGGACCCGGAGCATATCAAGCAATTTGCCGGCAAATTATGCAAAAAGATCAAGATGAAAGCTTTCGGCGAATGCAATGTTGTCAATTTCGGCGGAAACAAGCGGGCTGCCGGGTTCAGCATGACCCAGTTGATTGAAACTTCACTGATTTCAGGGCATTTCGCCAACGCCGCCAATGCGGCATATCTGGATATTTTCAGTTGTAAATTCTTCGAGCCGCGCACCGTGGCCGAATTCGCCACCGAATTTTTCCAGGGCAAACATTACCGGATGCAGGTCGGCCTGCGCCGCTGAACGGAGTAGTGCAAATGATTGATTTGAAAGGCAACTGGGTTACTGAAGGCAGTTCCGGATTCGCGGTTTCAATCGAAGTCGGCGAACATCTTTTCAGCAAAAAAAGCGCTTTCCAGCAGATTGATGTTTACGACACGCCTTTCTGCGGCAGGCTGCTGGTGCTGGACGGCGTGGTTCAGCTTACCGAGTTCGACGAATTCGCCTATCAGGAAATGCTCACCCATATCCCGATGTTCTCCCATCCCGCGCCGCGCCGGGTGCTGGTCATCGGCGGCGGCGACGGCGGCGTGCTGCGCGAAATCGCCCGTCATCAATGCGTCGAAGAAATCGATATCTGCGAAATAGACGGGGAGGTTATTGATGCCGCCCGCCGGTTCATCCCCTCCACCGCCTGCGGATTCGACGATCCGAGAGTTAAAATCCATATCGCCGACGGCAGCGTATTCGTTAAAGAGCGCAAAAATTTCTATGATGTCATCATCGTTGACTCCACCGACCCGATCGGGCCCGGCGAATCCCTGTTCAATGAAAAATTCTATCACGGCATGAAAGCGGCTCTGCGCGAAGGCGGCATTATCACTTCCCAGTCGGAATCCGTCTTTCTGCACCCCAAAATCGTTTCCCGGCTGGTTTCCGTCACCAAAAATCTTTTCCCGGTTTACGGTTATTTCCTGATCATCGTGCCGACTTATCCCGCCGGCAACATCGGGGCCTGCATCGGCTCCTCCGTATACGATATCCGCAACCCGGCGCGGGAACCGGACGCCGCCATGCTGGCGGCGCTCAGATATTACACCGCTGACGTTCACCGCGCCGCCTTCAGGCTGCCGGGTTTCGCCGAAAAATTAATCGCCGGATTATAGTTGAAATAAATTGTCTCTGAAAGGAGCAAGATCATGAAGTTTACTTTCGTACACAACAATCTGAACGTCTTTGATCTGGAAAAAAGCCTCGCGTTCTACCAGCAGGCGCTTGGACTGAAGGAATCAAGGCGAATCGCTGCTCCCGACGGGGCCTTCATCATCGTCTACCTCGCGGACGGCGAATCGAAACACCTGCTGGAACTGACCTGGATGCGCGACATGGACCGACCGTACAACCTCGGCGACAACGAAATCCATCTGGCGTTCAGAACCGATGATTTTGAAGCCGCCCGCCAGAAACATCAGAAAATGGGCTGCATCTGCTATGAAAATAAAAACATGGGAATTTATTTCATCGCCGACCCCGACGGCTACTGGCTGGAAATTCTGCCGCCGCCGAAAAAATAAGACAGATATTATCCGTCCGTCATTTGTCCGTCAAACAAAAAACTTGTTTCCCATTACTCGCCACCGGCGAAACTCTGGTCGCAGAATGGCGAAATAGCTTAAAACAAACTGTCGCTGCTCTTCTCATGGGGGATGAACTCCGCGAATTTCTTGCGCAGTTCCTCCAGCTTTGCCAGATAATACGGAATATTTTCATCGCGCTCCGCGGGGGCGTCGGCCAGCAGCCGGCTGTTATCCACGGCGGCGGCTTTCGCTTTACTGCCGGTAATGTAGAATGACACCTGGTCGCCCCGGCGGTAGTCGCGCCCGGAGGCGATTGCCAGTTCGTAGGCGGCGCTGCGGCGGCCTTCCCCGGCAACGCCTTTCTTCTGATAATTATCGAGTGAATCGCTCAGGGTTTCGGTCTTGGCCAGCATGGACAGCGGCCAGGCGCGGGTTTCAATCGCGGAACGGAATTCAGCCGTCAGGGCGTTTATTTTTTCCGGCTCATTCTTCAGCAGACAGGTAATCAGCTTTTCCATGAAATCGCGCTGAAACGGCTCAAGTCCGCGTGATTTCAGCGCGGCGCCGGTGATCGCGACCTCGCCGTTCTTTTCCAGCAGCGCGTAATTTTTGCTCTTGTAGCAGAACATGGCCGGATAATTATCGTCGAGCTCGACTTCAATGCCTGACGGAAGCACCCCCTGTATCTTTTTCTCCATGACGGCGGGTTCCGTCATATTCTCCGGCGGCTGAAAATAAATGCCGTCAGTATCCATTTCAATGACATTTGCGCCGGAATCGTTCAGAAAATCCAGCATCATCGTCAGAATTTCGCGGCCTCTGGCGGCAACCTTTTCCGCCATATTGAAATCGTTGAACGTGCCCTGCCCGAAACCGAGATAGCCGTAAAATGAATTGATCAGCACTTTAAAGGTGGTCTGGAGCGAGTTGTAATAATCCTTCTCCGCGTGGGCCGTCGCTTTTTTTTCGGCGTCTTTGGCGGACAGCCGGAATTGACGGAGGTCGCGCAGCAGCCGGGGAAAAACCGCCAGCGTGTCGCGTGACGGACACCATTTCTCCGCCAGGATGATTGACGGATAAAGCGAACGGATATCGCAATGCCACACATTTTTAAAGATGCCGGAGTTGAACGCCCGGGTCAGTCCGCCCGAAAAGGCCCTCGCCGGTTCCGCATTGGAAAGACCGTACCCGGCGGCAAGGTATTCGCCGCAGATCAGCGCGTCAATGCAGGTGGCGTTGCCGCGCACGATGCAGTCCTGATATTTCAGCGGGATAAGCTGGGTCTGAAAAAAGTAGCTCGGCGAAAAAATCTCGCTGATCGCACGGGCCTCGCGCACGTCGTCCAGCGCATACGCCAGCAGCCGCTGCCGGTCCTCCGTCCAGGCGCGGCAGATATCCTTCCCCTCGATGTAAGTCCGGTCAGGGGAGGCGACGCCGAAGTGTTTCGCCACATACTTCAACCCGTAACTGTCCAGATTGCGGTGGCTGATATCGTAAAAAATCGTCTGGTGATAGGTGTCGGTGACATGCCTGCCGAATACGTCGTAGCGGTCATAATTGATGGTCCGCTCGGCCGCGTTGAAACGGGAGCTGCGTCTGCGCATCAGTTCCCCGCCCCGCCCGAGGGTCAGTTTTACCTTGTGCTTTTTCGCGCGGGTTTCGATGTACGGCAGATCGAACCGGAAAATATTATGCCCTTCGATCACGTCCGGGTCGCGTTCGCGGATGATCTGCACGAACGCCTCCAGCAGCTCCTTCTCGGACATTTCCGCCGCGGAAATCACCTTTTCCCAGCCGGTATTGTCGGAAAAGGTCATGATGATGATCGAGTCCGCTTCGCGTTCGGGGTTGGGAAATTCAAAACCCGGCGTGGTCAGGGTCTCAATATCGAACTGCAACCGCCGGAGATCGGCAAAATCCATCCCCCGGAACAGCCGGAACCGTGCCGACATCAGGATTTGCTGAACCGGATCGGAATACACCCGGAACGGCGCATTCGGCGCATTCTGGGCATACCCGGTGCTTTTCTTCAGAAACTCCAGCGCCGCCTCGTACCCCTGAATGTCCGGAAATTCCGCTAGGCAGGCAAACGGCGCATCGCCCTTCAAACTGACAATATCAACCGCGCCGCTGAGTCCGCCAAGCAGTTTCGGATCGTTGATGATAATAAACGGTTTGAACGGTATTTCCTCTTTGCGGCAGACCCCGTTTTCGCGGATGAACAGCACCGCGGTATTCCGTTCCCCCGGCTCCACCGCCACCACCTTCTGCAGCGTGGACTCAACCAGTTTATCCAGTATCATTTTCCTGCTCCTCGTTTTAATCAGGCACAAAAGCGAAAGAATTCATAAAAAGTTATTTCTTAACTTTTTTAGTTTGCTTGGATATTTTCTTTTCAAGTAAATCTAAGCGAGAGTTGAGATTTTTAACTTCATTTTTTAGTTGACTGATCTCATTGTTAGCATTAAACAACGCCTTCATTTGAAAATATGATCTCGGTAAGATTTCTTCGATAAGTTGCCCTTTATTATCTAGTTTGCGAGATTCAATACCTCTATCATCGTTGAAACGATGCATAAATCTATCTCTAACAGACTTCGTTTTTTCCCAATAAAATAAAATTGCAGCGGGCAAGGACAACAATGAAGCAATTGAACCTAAGTCGGAAAGCAATATTTCCAATCCAGTCTCATGCTCAACTATAATTACCTTTGAATCGGAATCGGCAACAAGATATCCGTTGCCTTGTAGGCTTCCATCTATTGGGGTAATACTAAGACCGGATTTTTCTAAATCGTCAAGCAAAACTTTATATTCTTGATGGTTAGAATTCTCTCGTATTTTTAAAGATATTAACTCGTTTTGAGATATTCCTAAATATTTCGAAGCATCTTTAAATTTTGCCAGAAAATCCTTTTGTCTGTAATCCATACATTCCCTCTGCTATTTAACTATAATTTATATTGTCGATATCTTGCTTCATTCAGCCCACTGACTACATTCTCTTTCAGTCATGTTAAAGGCAAAACTCGCGTCTGATATTCCTTAAATTAGGACTTCGCGGAAAAAAAACTAAATATTCCGCAGATCTTCTTTTATATAGTAACTTGCTCCGAACTTTGTCAGTAATTTTTCGACATCTTCACGGAATTTTCGCCAATCAACTTTGGCTTCTTCTGTTTTCATATGGTTCAATTTTCCAATCTTCCAGAAGTTTACATACGGCGCGGCTTTGCGAATTACTTCGAGCGCCTGTTTGGGGTCAATAACCGGCTCCAGGCTTACCCATGTAAAGATTTTTTCTGCATGGGCGGCCTTTAAAATAGTGAACCGGTCTTCCACGGTTGAAGCATCCGGCTCCCAATGCTGGCGGGATTTGTCATCGACGAAGCATAGTGTAATACCTAATTGTGCCTTAACACGCTTCATTAAAGGTAAGTCTTCCTGAATTAAATCGGCACATCCCTTGGTCAGAATCTGACTTTTTAGACGATATTTTCCAACAATTTCAAGGGCTTGCCGCGTTAAGCGTTTTTCGCGTTCCAATGGCTGATACGGATCACTTAAAAAACTGAATAAAATCCGGCGCGGATCGCCCACGAGCTTTTCAGCGTCTTTTTCCAAAAGAGGAATAACATTTTTCCGTAACTCAACTTGTGAATGCCATTTTTCCGCCGTTGAATGCATACATGCAGGAGCAAAACAATAACGGCAACCATGAGTACATCCCAAATATAGATTACACGCTAATTCGGAATATTCTCTAGCCCTGCCTTTCGGTTCATATACTACATTCATATTTCCTCCTTGTTCCAGAAATCCATTCTATAAAAGTCTTATCTGTTGCGGCTGCGGTTGATTTTTTCTTTCTTTCTATATAAACAATATATTTTTTTTCATTGTGTTCCATTCCATGACAAGGACGATTCTGCTTGGAATGGGATGGAACGCGACTGATTATAAGACTATTATTGTCCAATTCTTTTATTATTTCCTTTAGCTTAGACGTTGAAAAAGCAATCCCATATTCTTCAATAATTTTTACCAGGAGCGATTTTAAACACATTTTTCCAACAACCAAATCAGGAATACGCTCTTTAATATTCCAGCAGCTATCCATAGAAAGAAAATCAGGGAAATCGCATTCAATAAGTAATTGTTGTCCATTGCGCTCTGTTTCACGAAAATCCTTCCAGCGCTTATTCATATTATCAGCCATGAGAATTAAGCCATCTTCGTGATTACCACCGAAAATCATACGATATTTGGGTACATTAGATAACTTGTCTTTAATCGGTATATTCACCACATAGCGGAAAACCAACTTCAATTTTTTGCAATATTCCGAAACTAACATTTCTTCCGCTGTCTGCATGTTAAAATGCTTCTGGCAATATTGCGCAGTTAAATCTCTCCAATAAGTTCCGCCTGCAATCTCATCCATCAGTTCAGGGCAATTAACATCTGATTCGTATGCTAAGTCCTGTGGATCTGACCTATCGGAATCAGGGTCATTTTGCTTTAATAAACGACATGCTTCTCGCAGAAAACCTTTTGTATTGAAGTTCAAAAGCAGTTCAACCGTATTAAGATCCTTTTTGGTTATCTGAGAAAAGTATGAAAATTTGATACTCTTTATGCCATATGGATCGACATACAAGAAGAGGTTTTGACCATTCGCACTGTTATTTTTGATAAAGTACTCGACCTTCTCTTCGTAAGAGCCCTCTAACAGTGTTACATTTACCCCTTGAGAAATATTTTGCTGTAGTTCGGAAAAGTACTTCTTTTCAATAAAAACCGCTTTAATTTTAGCATCATTAGCAATTTTAAAATGATCATAAATTGCCTCAAGGATCAGTAAAGGTGATCCTTTTTCTCCGTCATCAAATTTTCCTTTACCGGCAAAACAATCGGCAATTATTATGGGCTTTCTCGTATGAGTTACTTTTGCAAGGTAAGGCTTCAAATAAGCGCACAAAATTTCATCTTTGATTTTAGACCAATCTCTTTTGTGCTCAAAAAAAGTATTCGTCGCTTTCATTCAGACTGAATCTCCTTGTTTCGCGATATAAGCAAATTCTACGGACACATACCGAATAACCAAATCAAGTATGCCGCCATTGCTTCCATAATATGCAAAAAATATGAGTATAAAACTATGTTCTATTATACCACATTGTTTTTATTTTGCAATGCAAGTTATAGCTAATTTGCCACATAAAAACCATGAATCAACAAATGTATGAAACGCTGCCGCCTTACTGTTATTATTCAACCGGGTTACCAGATTTTATCCCGTCGAGATATAAGGTTTATGGGGAAAAAATATGCGACCCCGATCTGGGTCGCACAAAAAACTGTAGATTGCTATAAAGGTCTGATGCCGTTACGCTATTTTGCCGGCTGGTTGGCGCTGATGGTGAACTTCGGATAGTTCTTCATGCTGAATCCGTGTTCGCAACCCTGCCTGATTTCCATGGTTTTGGGTCCGGGGAAGTTGTTGTAGGCAATCCAGACGCCGGACGGCGGACAGACATAGTCGCCGAGATTCGAGATAATGAACAGTTTGCACCTGGGATTGGCGCGTTTGACGTGATTGATAGGATCGTAATAATTCAAGGCTGGGGTGTATGCAACATACCAGCCGCCGACAAGGCGCTTGAGTTCGGTTCTGCCGAAATCGCAGTTCCACGGCGACCAGGCAGAGCAATCGTTAACGTCCTTGTCGAGCCCGGCGGCGGCCAGTGACTGGAGACCGCCCTGGCTTCCGCCGCTGGCGCGGAGGTCTTTGCCGTTCCACTCCGGCAGCGATTTCACGAACTCCAGCGCGCGCATCACCCGCAGAAACATGCCGTTGAAATAGGTGGTGTCCGGATTGGCGTTTTCCTCTTTACTGAAGGCATAACCCTTTAGTTCTTTCAAATTGTCATAGTATTCTTTGGGCTGTCCGTTCGGAATCCCGTGAGCATTGATATTCAAAAATATTCTATCTTCGCCGGCGGCCAGGTTTTTGGATGCGCCGCAAACACTGTATCCCAGGAATGACACTTCGGCGGGCAGGGATTTTGCTTTTGCGTTTTTAGGCATAACCAGATATCCGGAAACCGGCATTTTACCGGCGCAGGCGATCTTGACGTCAAACGCCTTGACTTTATCGTTGCCGGGAACTTCCTTCATTTCGAGGACTTTCAGCGGCACGGCGGCCAGGATTTCTCTCTGTTTCTTCCAGTATGCGTCAAAATCGGCAGGCTCCGGAACCCCATGCAGCGTTTCCGGGGCGACACAGGCCCCGCCGTCAAAGAAAATTGGTTTGCCCTGTCCCTGCGGACCGGGTTTGCCGTTGACCGGTTTGCCGTCTTCATTCCAGGCGGTGACGTAAATCCGCACAAATCCCGGTTTGTCCGTTGACGCGGCTATTTTGAGTCCTTCCGCCGTGGAAACGCCTTCCCCGTTCTGAGTGATTCCATCATCGCCGGTGCGGGTCCATTTCAGTTTTTTTCCGGCAACGGCTTTTTCGCCATCCAGCAGTTTGACGGTAAATTCCATATTTTCGCCGGGGTTGTAAATCGGGGACGGTTTGTTGTGAGTCCCGAAAAGCGAATAATCCTGGGCGAACGAGGCGAGCGCAATGTTCAGGCAGACTGCCAATATGAAGATTTTCTTCAACATCTTTTTATTCCTTAATGCTGTTTTTATAAAAGAATCGTTTGACACAGGATAATTATATTTCCTTATTCCAGGATTTCAACCATTAAAAACCGTTTCCTTTGCTCAAATCGTGAAATAAAAATTTATATTTGAGGGAGATAAGCTGTTGTTGATAAATGTTTTGCGCCGCGCGGAATTGACAAATTCACTATATATGTAAGAAGAAATGCAGAAATTCTAAAGATTTTAAAATTTAAGCGGGAAAGGGGAAAGAGATAAGATTGAAAATGGAAAATTATAAAACCGGAAAAGCGGAAGACGGAAACAAAATGCATTATGCTCAACAGCACTCCAAAGTATCGGAATGGTTATGCAGAAGGCTTGTCCAGATTGTCCAAAATGTGTGCAAAACAGAAAAGCATTGTGTTCAACAGCACTCCAAAGTATCGGAATGGTTATGCAGAAGGCTTGTCCAGATTGTCCAAAATGTTTGTAAAAATGAAAAGCATTATGCTCAACAGCACTCCAAAGTATCGGAATGGGCTGTCCAGAATGGTTTCGTTGTAGTGCCGTCCGTGCCGGACGGGGGATCGGAACCTCTCTCGCGGAGCGCTACCCCGGAAACGTTCTGCACATCATGTGTCCAGATTGTCCAAAATGTGTGCAAAACAGAAAAACATTGTGCTCAACAGCACTCCAAAGTATCGGAGTGGTTATGCAAAAGACTTGTCCAGATTGTCCAAAATGTGTGCAAAACAGAAAAGCATTATGCTCAACAGCACTCCAGAGTATCGGAATGGTTCTGCAAAAGGCTTGTCCAGATTGTCCAAAATGTGTGCAAAACAGAAAAACATTATGCTCAACAGCACTCCAGAGTATCGGAGTTGGCTGTCCAGAATCGGACGGTTGTCCGGTTTTTTATGCTGGCCATGGCAAAAATGTCGAAAGAGGATGTCTCACGCGGAGGCGCGGAGAACTGCGGAGATAAAATCAGGATGGTTATGCTCAACAGCACTCCAAAGTATGTGCGCCAAGCAAAGCTAATGTAAACAAGCCGGCTAATCCGGCACGAACAAAGCCTAACCAGCAGTTCGGAACAGAACCAGGCACATGAGGAGGCAACGAATTGTGTGAA
>Ga0172379_10000551_pt1 | contig 92436 bp, 88 predicted proteins | sample GrowelOW334metaG_FD_119756 | JGI IMG/M metagenome (GOLD analysis project Ga0172379, IMG submission 119756) | Groundwater microbial communities from an aquifer near a municipal landfill in Southern Ontario, Canada - Groundwater well OW334 metaG | ecosystem: Environmental > Aquatic > Deep...
AGAGATTTTTTTCAAAATTAGCGCCAGGGCTAATCTTGAAAAAATCATCAGCCATTTTTAAGGAGGTGGTGAATTACGGAACAATCAATTTTATGGAAGTCTAAAAAGTGTCCACACTATTGAATTAACAAATACAGCTGTAGGATTTGCGCCTTTTCCCATCAGCGTTTTTATTGTGGATGTGCACTTTTTAACATATGCAGTGTGATCTTCGGTGTGTGCAGTAATTAATCCATCAATTGCCGTGAGCTCTTTGTTATAAAAATCTATTGCTGTTTCCTGATTGCCCCTCTCTGTTAATATCTTGATGTGACTTCGAATATATTCTTTTGCTTCTTCTGCGGAGTTTAAATGTTGGAAAAAGTATGGGTATCGTGAATCTTGCGACTCAGCTATTTTTTGCTGTATGTAATCAAAAACGGCCTTAGTTGTTTTTTCCTCTCCCTTTTCTGTCAAATCCCATAATTGTTTATCGAGGGCTGTTTGTTTATCTGCGGATATTACTTTTGGGGTTTTTGGGCCTTTTCGAAACCAACCCAAGAATCCTGATTTCTGTTGAGCTGCTGGCGGTGTTTGCTCTTTGCCCTTGGCACCGAACGCGATATGCTGTGAACTCACGATGCATAAGAGTAACGCGAGACTGAGATATTTGGTCTTCATTTTAATTTCCCTTTGGTTTGTGAGTTGTGTATGAAAAGAGCCTCTATTTTTTGAGTGCATCTGCCAATTCTTGCGTTATTGCAGTAAGTATTGCTTCCGACGTTTCTTTTCCAGTCTGCAAAGCGCGTGCTGCATGTTGCTGATAATTCATAACGATTCTTTTTAAATTTTGTTGATCGGGCAGCGAGTTTTTGTAACTGGTGACGATGAACTGGCGCAAAACTTTTTGGCTCTCAGGGTTTTGTTGGGCTGCACGGAGTGCTGTGTATGCAGTCTCGATAGTTACGAGTGGCTTTCCGGTTTCGTCTTTAACGTCGAGCATTGCAGTAAGACAAGCGAAGTGATCATTTTGTGCAGCAAGCTCGACGGGTGTTCTGTTGCGCACAGCTGAGTCTTTTTTCCCGTAAAGGAATGGTGTGTTGAGTGGGTTAAAGCTTGGATCGATTTTTCTGAGTCGTGCCAAAGCATCAAGATATGTTGTAACGACTTCTGCGTGATTTTCTATGTTAGCTAATTCAGCTAACAAGGCCTCTCCATAAACTAAAAGCGCTTGTAGCAATAGTTGTGCAGTTTCAATGGTGGGCGATGGTTCTTGCTTGGTGGACGGTGGTTCATTTTCCTCAACCGATGCAACTTGGGTGGTGCGCATTGGGTTTTTTTCTACATCAGCAACAAGCGCCATTAAATTTTCAAGGTTAACTTTTGGGTTAAATGTTGGCTTAGCGTTGTGGTTGAGTAGGTTTATTACAATGTTGTTGGTCACATCATCGATCTTGCTGCAGTCGGAAAGAATAACGCTTAGCGGCGTGCTTCCGTCTGCATCAATGTTGGCCTTTGCTTCGTGTTTTAATAAAAATTTTACAGCATCTGTATCTTGTATTTCAGGCTTACATGCATAGATCAAAAGTGGTTGGCCCTTAATGGCATTCAGGATATTAATGCCGGTATTTTTTTCCCCCAGCAATATTTTGAGTGCATAGAAATCCCTGTTAATGAGCGCATTGCCAAGAGAAGATGTTGTCGCGCCGGTCGTCGGATCAGTGCTCACAAAGGTAGTATCGGCTTTTTCTCGCAGGAGTGGGGTTATTTCATGTTCAATATAGGCGGTGTGCATATCAGAAACCAGCTTATTAATCGCGTTCAAATCCTGTCGATATTCCGCATATGCGAGTGTATTACTGGTGGCTAAATCGCTAGATTTTTTTGTTATATAGTTTCGTGCATCTGTAACTGACCATATCTGTGAGCAATCAAAATACATCTTGTGGCCATTGATAGTCGTTCCCTTTTTGCTTTGTATGTAGCGCCTAACAGCAGCAGTTTCGTTTTCGAGGTTCCCTTTTTTTGTCAGCGACCATAATCTGGAGCTTGCGGTTTGTTGCGCTGGTTGCTTTGGGATTTGTTGTTGAGTTCTTGCTTCTGCTCCCGCTTTTCGTTGTTGTCTCGCTTTTATTTCAGCTAACATGCCCGGTGGCATAGTGAACGCGACGTGATACGCTCCCCCCATACACAAGAGCAACGTGAGACTGATATATTTGAACTTCATTACTACGCTCCTTTATTTATTGTCCGGGTATCTACTGATAAATTTCTGCAAACGCATTTTGCAGCTGCCAAAAAGGCCTCTGTTGAAGGCTTTTTTCTCCGCATCTTTTGCTGTTGCGGTCGCAACTAAAGGCTTTTTGCTGGTATCGGTAGCTTTGAGCATTTCATCAAGGCAGAGGTAGTGGTTGTTGGATGCCGCAAGTTGGACGGGGGTTTGTTTCTTTACAGCGTCTTCGCTGCCGTAACCCAATGGGGTGTTGAGTGGATTGAAGTTGGGTACATATGTTTGCAGGTCCGGTATTGATTTTATGTGTCGTACTGACTTCATGAGCTGGTGAATGATTTTTGAATTTCCATGAGACGCAAAACGTTGTGCTCGATTTTTTACTTCGTAGACACTGAGTGCATGTAGCCAGAGGGTAAGGGCCGTGAGAAGATTTGTTTTTTGATCAGCTTCAAGTTCTTTAAAGCCATCGCTGTCTAGAAATTTTTCATATTCGTCCAGAATGATCAGACTCTCTTTTCTGTGGAGTGTGGGATCGGCGCCGGCGTCAAGGAGCTCTTGTAATTTTTCAGTGGTATTTGGTTCTACGGTATACCAGGTAACTCTCCATATTGGCCACAGTTTTTGCAAGGGGCCTAGCGTGACGTTCTTTCCTTTATACGTAATAGTTTCAGTTGTCTCATTTGGATCTTCCTCGCTGCAAAAGCCAGAGCTGTAGAGGGTTGCGATAAGTGCGAGAAGTTTGATCATCATCGACGGTTTCTCCTTTAAAAATTTGTTTGATAGAGCCCATGGTTACCAGAAGCGCGGCTTCTTTGTGCATATATATAGTTTCTTTGCCTCACGTATTGCGGCAATAGCTGTTTGGTCTACGGGAGTGAAGACTTCTTTGGGGTTATTCCACACGGTTCGTGCAACGTTGTTTTGAGCTGTAGTAATTACGGCGGCTGTAGGGCATTCGATTTTTTCGCAGTATGTACTCATGAAAGCGCTCAAAAGATCTTTGCAGCTTTTCCACAGGGTTGAAAGTGTCCCTTGTGTACTGGCGGTTAAGGATGCAACGTACGCTGTCTGACAACTTACGATGAGTGGTTTGAAAGCGGTTGCATCTTTTGCTTCAAGCATTGCTTTAAGACACCAATAGTGGCCGTTGCGTGCAGCAAGTTGCACAGGGGTTTGGCCTGGTATGCCCTTTGCATGAGGAGCAAGGGGGGTGTTGAGTGGGTCGAAACTGTTCTTGTCGGAGAGAATGTTGCATAGCGCGATGATTGATTTTAGGTAACGAGCAACAAGTTTTGAATCACCTAAGACCGGGGCATCCTGGGCCTGTTGTGTGTTAGCTGGTTCACTTACTTCGTAGACTAATAAGGCATGAAGAAGTTTCTGTTGAGCAACATAGAGTGGATGCTGAATAAAAACACTTCTTTCTTGAGCCCATGCGTTTTCAAGTTCTGTGAGAAGTTGCACATTCTCTTGTTTGCATGCTGCTGTAGCTACAGGATTTGCACCGGCTCTGAAGAGGGCGTCTAGGATAGTTGCGGCGGCGGGGTCCTCGTTTGGAACGAACTCCTTAAGTGACGGTATTTGTTGTTGCGGCGGCGGGGCGTTTTTTTTCAGTACTGCGTTGAGTACGACGCCTATTGGATTGGCCTGGCTGAGCAATGATTCGACGGTGCCGACGTCAAGTTGTGTGCAGGCATCAGCCAGTGACATTGAACGTAGTGTAAAAAATCCAGTACTGCAGAGTATGCTGAGAGCAATTGTGTGAGTATTCATTAATCCACCGTTATGTTTTTTAAGCTTAAAAATAAGCGTAACGTGTGTGGATCAATCAAATCAATATTTTTTTATCTTGGGCGCCGATCTAAGGGTTGTGTATGCGTGTAGACGCGCGAAGTTGGTAGTAATTAGTGGGTGGACATTCAATCACTTAAAAAATGTTTGATTGTCCGGTCGCAGGATTTGCAATTTTTTTGACCACAAAAACCATGATGCTTTGTGCGTGTGTAATGGCGAGTTTGGCATCGGTAAGATCGGGGATTTCTTCTTCTGATGGATATCTGAATTTACTCGAGAATGGGTTAAGTTGTGCTGCTGCATGATCAAGTGTTGCAAAACTGTTATCAAACTTTTTGCAGAGTTCAATAAGCTTGCCAAGGTCATGTGTTTTCAAAATTTCTTGTTTCTTGAAAATAAGATAACTTTTTAAGGCTTTTTCTGCAGCTTGCTGACAATGGTAGGTAAGAGGCGTGAAAAATTCCTGTGATAACAAAGCTTTGGCGACCGCCAGGTCTTCTTTGGCTATCGTTATCCAACGTTCATGCTCTTGCATACAAAACCTTCCCATCCCTTTTAATTTTATATTCGAGAGTTGTTATTTCGTTTGATCTACGATCAAAAACCTCTTTAGTATGAACAATGATATCTTTGGATATATCTAAACCGCGCAATACTTCATACCCAGGAATTGGCCGTTTGTATGATTTTTCATCAGATTTATCAACCACGATCAACAGATCCAGATCGCTATCATCTGTTGGCATTCCCCAGGCGTAGGACCCAAAAAGATAAATTGCGACGGGGTTGTATATTTTGACCAGACGGTTTTTGACCTCTTCTATAGTTTCTTTACTTATCATGGTGGGCCTTATCTTTTTTTGATTATTTATTAGGAATGGGAAGAGCAATAAAAAGACGCCTAGGCGTGTGCAACCTGTTCAAGAGGTATTATTTGTTGGGGAACTACCATAGCTGGCGGTGGTGGCGAAACCTGTTCGACTGCTGCAGCGCTTTGTAGCGGCTCTTGCTGCGGTATATCTTCCGTCGGCTCAGAATCTTCTTGCGCCTGTTTGTTTGCTTCTAGCGCGAGCACCGCCTCTTGTTGCTCCTTGATAGCCGCCTCTTTGGTGCGCTGTTCGGTAATAGCCTCACCGACTTGATAATATGGATCGTCCTGAATGCTGACGCTCTTTGGACGCCGTTTGCCGTAGGTGAAGTCATCCAGAGGTCTTAAAATACCGCGTGCGGCATCGTCTATGCGATGTTTGATGCTTTGATTAGTTGGCTTAAAGAACCAGCGCTGGATTGGATCACGATCAGCAACATACATGTCACTTTTCATAATCTGTAGTTTGGCATAATCAAGCTTGAGTTGAGTGTATTCATCCGGCTCGCCTTCAAAGCGTGGCTTAATGATACTTGGGCGCATAAATACATAAATATTTTGTTCAGTTTTATCTTTTGATTTGTATTTAAAGAGATTACCGATGATAGGAATATCGCCTAAAATTGGGGTTTTGCGCATGCCCTCAATTTGTTTGCTCGTGGTAAAGCCGCCAAGACCAAGAACTTCGCCGGTGCCCATTGATGATTTTGTTTTAAGTGTTCGCTTGAGAATGGTTTGATCAGACTGAGCTCGTACCGTTGAAGCCTCTTTGAACTGATTGATGTTGATATCAATATCAAGATCAATGGTTCCAACAAGATTAATGTGCGGGGTAAGTTTGATGGTGATTGCTGCCTCAAGATCGACTTGCTTTTGAACGACAGTCGAAACGTTTTTGGTGAAATCAAGGCCGCCCTGGACGCGCAATTTTTTTGATACAACTATTTCGCACGTTTGATGGTTATTGGCAATGACATAGGGCTGGGATATGACTTGTGCATTAGTGGATTGCAGCGATGCTATAAGTACGCCCCAAATGTTGTCAGGAGTGGTTTGATCTCCTGCTCGGCCAAAGGTTGCAGAAGAAGGATAAAAAGAATTTTCAGCATAACTTTTGTTGATATTCAGGAGTGAGGCATTGGTGTTATCAGTACCGTCAACATTTGATCGGAAAACAGGCATTGCCAAAAGGTGGGCAAATTCGGCATTGATGTTTTTACCTAATGACTTGCCCTTAAGATTGCGCATCTGAAAGCCCAACGCGCGCGATTGATCGAGGTTAACGTCAACAACCATAATTTCCATGGCAACTTGAGGTTGTGGTTTGTCGAGTTTGTCGATAAATGCTGATATGCGCTTCCAATCTTCGCGGTTACAGGCAACAGCAAGTCGGTTGCCATTGCCATGCTTTGTTGTTTGACCTTCACCAGATGTTTCGGTTTCGGCTTTGATAAAAACATCTTCAAAAACTTTGTATCCACCTTCCATGATAAGTGCTTTTTCTGTTGCCGTTCCGCTTGGTGGTTGAATTATTTTGAGCAGCACCGGTTCAAGGTCTTGAGCCTTCATATAACGAAGTTCTCTGATGTGAAGGCGCGATTCCGCATTGTCGATGGGGACATCGATGTATTTAAGAATAAAGTTTTTAATTTTTTCAACGTTCTTGGCAGCGCCTAAGAGAATAATCGAGTTGGTGATTGGTTCTGAAAGTACTTTGGTTCCTGCGGCGAAGTAGGTTGCCTCTTTGGACTGAAGCGCGGAGATGCGAATAACACGCTGTTGGTCTGTTGTTGATTCTGCGCCTAGAACGTCAGTAAAGAGCTTTGCTACGTTGTCGGCGCTTGCATTTTTGAGCGGTATGACCTCAATTGCCTCACGCAAGCCACCCTCGTCTAACTCTTTCATAATGCGCATTGCTGCTTTAATGTTGCGACTTTGGTCCTTGATAGTGCACAGATTAAGGTCTTTATTGTCGACAATATTTTTGGGCTCGATCATTTTTTCTAGAATGGCACGAGCAGCCTCAACCTTTATATTTTTAAATACGTAGATATAGCGAAGAACTTGATCACTGTCGGGTAAATCTTCAGGCTTTATTTGTTCAGAAGAATAAAGAGGAAGGGCTTCCTGGCCGTTATTCTGGTTGGACACAATGTAATGCATCACGGTTTTTTCTTTGGTGTTTTCTTTTTCGAGCAACGTGAAGCCATTCATTTCGAGCAGGGTGAGGAGTACGCCCCATGCGCGGTCAAGTGTAAGTGGATTGTGGGTGGTAAGACTGACCTTAACAGCCTCAAGGTCTTTATTAGGGATGATGTCGATATTTTTTTGTTGTCCTAGGCAGTACACCACTGATGAAAGCGAAGCGTTGTCAAAATTTATATTGGCCTCATCAAGGGCTTCTTGAGTTTCTTGGGGAGTGGCAAAATCTCCTACCGTGAGTGTTTGTGCAGTTGCATCTGTTGGCACGGCATTGCAATAAAATACCAAAGAATAAGCTACAAGGAGTAAGCATGATATATGAATTAAAACTTTCGACATAGGCTATTCCACAGGTATTTTAAGTTTTTTTGATGCCAATGTAATATCAACCGTTATTTTTTTGTCCTGCTGCGTGCGAATGCGCAATTCTTTAATAGTAACAATATCTTTGGGCGCAAGTGCTGAAAGAATTTTAATTAAATTTTTAGTGGTCAGATCTTTGAATGTAGCTGACAAAATTACTTCATCGAAGCGTTCATTGATTGGTTCGATGTGGGTATCGCCCCATCCAGGCTCAGGATTTAAATTTTTTTCCCGACAAAATTGTTCAAAGAAACTTTTTATCGCAAAACCTTTATTTTTATCAATAATTTCGCGGATGCGTTGCTCCTCGATCGTCATCTTACGATTTTCGCCAATGATATGCGCCGCTTTTGCTGACAATTTGCCCAAGTTAATAGTGTATTGAATAAGAGTGGCTTTTTTTTCGTGGACAACATAGATCAAGAGGCCGGCGCTTGCTGCGATGCAACCTAGGCTCATCAAAAGATATTGTTGAAATTTTTTACGCGGTAGGCCTTGAAGATAATTTGCAAATTTATTTATAGCTTCCATGCCCTAAACTTCTTTTAATATCATTTTTGCTGCAAAATCAACACCACCATCTGGAGAAGGGTTTTCCTCTATTGCCTCAACAAGCCGAAGTATATTTGATTCTTTGAATCGATTTTCAAATGGCGCAAAGGCGGTGAAATGATCGCCATTTTTTGAACGAAAAAGACCTTCTATTTCAACTTTAGGTATGCCGATATCAATCTTATCTGCTTCTGCTTCGGTACGCCCCCACTGCTTTTCTTGTGTGGTGAACGTTACTTCTTTAATAGTTATATCAAATTGCTTTTTACTGATAATACGCGTGATTTCGAGCCATAGTTCAAGTGGTTGCATAGGAGGTTGAATTATAGGAGCCCACGTTTCGTATTTTTGCTGTACCACACGTTCAGCTTCTTTGACCACGCTTGCCAATGTTGCTTTTTGAGCAAGTTGTGCGGGCGCTAAAATGTTTTCAGCGCGCATGCGATCGATTTCTTTGGTTTCAAAGGTATGGGCGCGCGAAATCAATTTTGAGATATCTAAATAGCCGTTGATGCCGATTGCAGCAAATATGGCCAATGTAAGGGCCGCAGCGGTAATGATTTTTCTGCCCATGATGTTCTTATAATGGAATGCGAATTGCTTGCGTCGTAGGTCAAAATTATACTGATCGGGTGACGGCATTGCAACGCCAAGTGCTGTTGCATAGAGATCCCAGTCATTGATCTTGTCTTTGATTTTTTCTTTAAAACGATTGCTGCCAAAAAGTTTTTTGCAGTCAAAAAATTCACAAGGAATTTGCATGGTATCGCTGCAGAACTTCATCATGTTGGGTATGCTGCTGCCTTGGCCCGTAAAAAGAATTTTTCCGACGCCATCATAAAAACCAAGCTTGAGGCTGAAAGAGTTGAGCGTGAATTGTATTTCGTTGAGGAGAAGAACGAAATGTTTTTGCGCGATGCGTGTGAATGTTTCATCTCCGCTGCTATTAAGCCCATGCTCAGTAATTTTTTTCAGAACATCATTGACGGGTAATAGTGATTCGTCACTAATAAGCTTGAGTACAGTTGCCATGCCACGTGGAATATAGCGCGTAAGGCGTAATTGTCCCTCTTGCACAAGCGTAATACGTGTTGTTTGTTCATCGAACTCGACCAACGCACTTGCATTGGGCAATGTACGATATTCAGGAATTTGTTGATAGAGACTGTAAAGGGCGAAAAGATCAATGGTAATGACCGATGGCTCAATACCCGCCTTTTCATAAATGGCCAAATGATTTTGAAGATCTTGGCTTCTGACCGCTGCAACAAGTACTTGAGTTGCTTTTTGATCGGATTGTTTTTTGGTGATGATAAAATCAACAATTGCTTCATTAATGGAGAAGGGCAACATAGTTTCGATTTCATAATCGAGTACCATGCGAATTTTTTCAGGGTCGCTGAATTGCAGCTGAATTTCTTTAAAAACGACAATTGATGCAGGAATACACGCTCTTATCAAATCGTATGACTTTATACCGGTCATAATCTGTTTAACTGCCTGTGATGAGCGTTCATTAAAATCTTCTTCGCCGCCTTTGATAATGGGCTCGGTTTTGAGAACCTCGATGATATTTTTGTTATGTTTCGCGTAGACCTGGGCGAGGGTGATATGTGTTGCGTGACATGCCAGGCCAACAATACGCTGCGCAAGAATTCTATGTGAGCCGATCATTTCGGGTAAAAATATTTCCTTGATCATGCAGCAACCTTCGTTGTTTCAGGTTTGCCGGATAAAAATTCTTTGAGCACATTGCGCTTTTCTGCCGTTATCTGTTCAGCGCTTTGAGAGGGCGGCGTTTTTTCGCTCATTACTGGAGCCGGTGTAGGGGTGTTTTCCGGATTTGCTTTTTTGCCGTCGTTAAGAGGTGTATTCGAGAGGAGATCTTTGAGCTTTTTGCGTCGCTCATTAAGATCAGATTCCTCCAAATTTATAGGTTGTGTAATTGCGGGAGCTTCGGTGGCAACTTGTTGAGGTGCTTGTGGGGGTGGTTGCGTTGATGGTAGTTCTACTGGTTTTGATTCGACCCCCTCATCTTCTTCTTTGCTTGAGAGTGCTCGATAATAAGGATCCTGCTTAATATCAACAGTCGTTGGTTGATAACGAGCATTAGCAAAGTCGATGACCTTGTGAGAATAATTTTCTGGCTTGTTCCCTGGCGAAACTTTTGGATTAAAGAACCAGTTGTGAATTGGATCAAGGGTTGTTTTGGTTTCGATGGCGGCCTCAATATTTTCTGTTGCTTGATGAAGTTTCATCTTGGTATATAGCTGCATGCCAGGAGTTTGGCGTGGTTTGATAATCGTTGGTGCCATGAACACAAAAATATATTGTTTGGTAACCCTGCGTTCCTGGTGTTTGAAAAACCACCCAAGAATGGGGATGTCCCCAAGAATCGGTGTTTTCGCTTTAAATTCATCAACGCGTGTTTGCACAAATCCACCGAGTACAAGGACCTGGCCATCGGCAACACTTACGTTAGTTTTCACTTTTCTTTGGTTGCGTGCGTTATCAGTATTGGGTTCAAATTCGTTCATATCGACGGTGACATCAAGTCGTATGATTCCATCGAGATTTATCTGAGGAATGAGCGAAATGGTGGTTTCAGCTCCAAGATCTCCATAACCTTTAAGTGTTGCTTGGGCTTCATCTTGTACGACACGTCGAGTTTCACCGAGTACCAGTGTTGCCGCTGTTTTGTTAGCGGCGACGATGAATGGTTGCGACAAAATCGAAGTATTTGTTTCTTGCCTCACAGCTTCTAGGAAAGCCCAAATATTTTTTTGTGGGCCGAAGGTCAATACCGTTTGACCTACTTGCGAAGGAAGTTGTTGGAGCAAGTTGCCAAGAATGCTGATAGGCGTATTGTTTGAATCGTATTCCAGAAACGGGGTTTCAGTTGGAATGGCGCCGTGAGCATCAAGGTTTTTGCCAAGTAACCCATGCCGTTTATTGCGTATTAAGCCACCGAGTGTTTTTTGATCATCAGCATCAATACTGACAATAAAAATTTCAATAGCGACTTGTGGTTGGGGCTTATCAAGGTCGGCTAACGTTTTCTTTAAGAGTTTCCAGTCCTGTTTGTCGACGCAGGAAACGAGTAAGCGGTTGCCGTCGGTGTCAACCTGGAAGGTCATATTTCTAAAATATTTTACGCCGCCGCGAATTGACCCAAATTTCCCTGCTGTTGAGCCGGATGCCGAGTCAGGCATTTTGGTAACCTCGGTGAGCACTTCAGCGGCCTGTTTAGCATCGATGTGTTGAAGCTCGTAGACATGCAATGGTGATGCAGCTGATTCGAGGTCGGTGTCAATGTGTTTGGTCATAAACTCGATGATCTTTTCAATCGATTTATTATTACCCAAAAGGATAAGCGAATTGGTTCTTTCCTCTGCTATAACACGTGTTGTTGAAGAAAAATATTTGGTGCCGCCTTCTGCTGCTTTACCCAGAAGCCGTGCGAGTGGATTGGTATCCGTTGTATCTTTGATCAAAGAATCGAGCAATGTTTTTGCATCGGTTGCATTGACGCGCTTAAGGCGCAACACAGTGACGGTTTCGGGTAGCCCCATCTGGTCAAGTTCAGTCAAAAGCTTTGCGGCAGCTTTTACATTATATGATTTATCAACAAGGATAAACGCATTCATATCAGCCTGATCATGGATGACGCCCTGAGCGCTCATCATGCTTTCCACAATAGGCCTTACCGAGGAGGCCTGAATATTGGTCAAAAACATGACATAGCGGATGGTCTCGTCACTATCGGGTAACTGTGCGTATGGGGTATTGATGTAAGCCGGTAACGGTTGATTTATTTTTTTATCTTTGGGTATGACGACGTAAACGTCACCTTTTTGAATGATACAAAACCCGGCCATATCAAGAACGGTTTGCGATATATTCCATGCGCCTTCGATTGAAAGAGGATTGCGAATAGTAAGTGAGATCTTTGATCCCTCAAGGCTTTTATCTGGAATAATATTAAGTTTTTTAATTTCTGCGAGCCAATTAACAAAACCAGTGAGGTCTGCGTTTTCAAAGTTTAAATAAATATCTTTTTTTTCGTCGTTTTTTGCAGTTGTTTTTTCTGGTGAAGGTGTTTCTGCGGTTGCTTGAGTTATTGGTGACGACGGAGTTTTTGGCGGCTCTGTTGGAAGATCCGGGGCTGTTGGTGGGGCGCTTGGTTGCGTTACTTGAGCCACCGTTGTTTGAGGCTGCGTTTGCGATTGAGGCGCAGTGACTCCAGCCGTTGCCGGAACGTTATTAGTAGGTACTCCCGGTTGTTGGCCAACCATGGGGGCTGGTTGAACAAGCGTTTCTTCTGTTGGTGCAACCAGCAGCTGCGATGGCATGCATAGACATGTCAACAAAAGCAGCGTGGTGATAGATGATTTTATAAAAAGCTGTCTCATAGCCTCTCTTCCCTGGTCAACCCCTTACCGGCGATTTTGGAAGCGTCGTTGTAAGTTTTCAAGTATTCGTTGTCGTATAGCCATTATTGAGTCTTGATGCCGTTCTCTATCAGGGTGAAGTTTTTCAAAATCCCTCAAAGTTTGTTCTCGTTGTTGTATACGATTCATAGGCAAAGGTGCTGCTGGTTTTGTTGGAGTTGAAATTCCTGGAAACACCGTTCTTCGAGGGGGTTCAAGTTTAACAAGTTTATATGATAATGAAATATCTTTATCTGCGCGTTGAAGACCAACTTTGATAGTGCTTCCTAAAGGAAGTTGTGTGAGCGTATCGTAGATACTTAATCGGTTTTCAAACTCCGCTGTTGAGGTTCCATTAATAGTAGTGATGATATCGTTTTCGGAAAGTCCCAATGACGAAGCGATAAGATCTTTTTCCGGTTTTCCAAGACGAAGTCCTATGGCTTTACCATTACGGTATGTTGCGCCAATAAGACCAATCTCTTCAATAAGATGACCAAGTGTTTGAATTTCTTTCGCGAATCGTTGCGGATCGATTTCAAAATTTTGGTCGTCGACTTTTTTAACGGTATATTTCCAGCGATCGACAAAACTTTGTTCGTTTGGTACGTCGTCTTTGCGCAGATAAAATGTTTCTTGTTGACCATTTGAACGCAAAAGAATTATACGGTTTTGGGCGATTTTGATAATTTGGGCGTCTTTGATTTTCTCGCCTACCCGATAGATGCTTTCAGCATTTGTTTCATCGGCAACCATTGCAACGTTTCTTGCCTCGTCACCACCGGCGATAATGCCGTGCAATGTAATAGTAAGCGGCGCGATAAATTCAACTTTTTGAATTGCTGGAGCAGGAGGGGTGAGGGGGATGGGAGGTTCTGGTATGGGGGATATAAGACTTTGCTTAGAAGGCTTTTGCTCATCCTGAGCAGAGGTAGCAAAAATATCATCTTGATAAATCTCATTCCACAACGTATCAGCCTCAGCTGCTTCTTTTTTTTTTTCAGATTCAGCAGGTTGTGCGATTTGTTGCATAGCCAGCGAAGGAACATTTTGTCGCGAAAGTTCGTAAGCGAGCAACGATGTTACAAAAATTATCAGGAGTGAGCTGTTTACCAACCACAGATCCTGTTTCATGGCTTAAAATCCCTTCATAGACTACGAAGATACTTTCTCCGTAGCCGAACTGTCAAGACAGGAGATTATAAAATTCAAAAAGGTTTCGTTATGGCGCTGTGATAGCGTGCAAAATTTTTTGCACGATGAGATCAGGGGAAATATTTTCAGCTTCTGCCTCATACGTTAATAAGATACGATGCCGTAAAATATCAGGAGCAACTGCTTTGATGTCGTCGGGCATGACAAAATGCCGTTTACGCAGAAATGCATGAGCCTTGGCTGCTGCGGTAAGTGCGAGTGTTGCGCGTGGTGATGCTCCATATTCAATAAATGGTGCAATATCACCGAGTTTATAGTCTTTAGGGTTTCGCGAAGCAAAGACTATGTGCAGAATATAGTCGGTAACTTTATCATCAATATAAATCTCAGATACCAATTTTTGACTTGAAGTTATTGTGTCTTTATCCATCACGCTATATACGTCTTGGGGCGCAAAAACCTTGGTGATGATTTCACGTTCCTCGGTCATTTTAGGATAGGTGACCACCAGTTTAAACATGAAACGGTCAACCTGTGCTTCGGGAAGCCTGTATGTGCCTTCTTGGTCTATGGGATTTTGTGTTGCCAGAACGAAGAATGGTTCGTCGAGCACATAGGTTGTATCGCCGATAGTTACTTGATGTTCTTGCATTGCCTCCAAGAGCGCCGATTGAACCTTTGCCGGTGCACGGTTAATTTCATCTGCCAAAATCATGTTGGCAAAAATTGGACCTCGTTTGACCTGAAAATCCTGATTTTTTGGATTGTAAACGAGTGTTCCGACAAGATCGGCGGGCAGAAGGTCGGGTGTAAATTGAATACGTTGGAAAGAAAGCCCTATAGCCTTTGCGATAGTTTTTATCAGCGTTGTTTTTGCAAGCCCTGGGACACCTTCAAGTAAGATGTGTCCGTTGCAAAGAAGGCCAATAAAAACTCGTTCAACAGCATAATCTTGGCCGACGATAACTTTTTTAATTTCGTTTTTGAGCTCAAGCCATTTAAGACTTTTCTCTTTGATTTGTTCGCTTATAAAAGAGGATGTTGGTTCCATGATCTCATTCCTCGTTAAATCTGTTTAATCATTGGTTGATATTAAGTTCATTCATTTTTATGTGCAGTTTTGCAAGTGGCATCTGAAGAAATTCGGCAAGCTGCGCTTTATCATAACGGTGGATCTTAAGGAGATGATGAAGATATCGTTGCTGAAACGAGACAGTTGCATCATCAAGTGAATGAAAACGCGTATACATTTGTTGCTCAAGGTGCTCTGCAGGTTGTGAGGGCATAAAGTCATAAAAATCGCTAGCATCAAGTACCGATTGCGTTGGACCAACTGCTCCCACGACAACATTTATACAGGCTTTAAGATGAGCAACATCTCCCTTCCACTCAAAATTGCGCAAGAAGCGTAACGCTTTTGCAGATAAGGAGACCGAGACCCCATATTTTTTATTTGTTTCATACATAAAATGGTTTGCCAGGAGTGGAATATCGCAGCGGCGTTTGATAAGAGGTGGAATTTCTAATGATGACGCATGGAGCATACAAAAAAGTGAGCGGTTGAATGTTTTGTTTTTGACTTTCTCAAAAAGATTCACCGAACTTGATACTATGAATTTTTGGTCCGGATGATCTTCTTTCAGATACTCGTAGACATCATTTTGTAGTCTGCTATCAAGCTCGTGGATGTGTTTCAAAAAAACAGATCCCCTGTGTGCGCTCAGATTATGAGGTAGCGCTTGCAGCGTAGCGCAGGTGAGTGTCATAAAACTTATTGGGTCAAAGTTATTCTTATGATGTATATAGCGAGCAAATAACGTTTTACCCGAACCAGGGCCGCCATAAATTAAGAGTGGCACTCTGAGTGGGGCTACTAGGTTTGCGTGACGGATAAGTTCCCCAAATAAAGCGCTTTGTCCAATTAAACCAGGCATGCTTATTTCATATTCAACAGGAGGGCGGGAGTTGATGAGCCCTTGGTGTTTTAAGAACGCTATTTTGTTAAGAATTTCATCAAGATTAAGCGGCTTTTCAATAAAATCAAAGGCGCCTTTTTGGACTGCCTCTATAGCAATTGGTATGGTGCCATACCCAGAGATCATAATTACTTTTTGTGTTGGATATTCACGCTTAATCTGTTCAAGAATTTTTATACCGTTGTGTGGGGGCATAAAAATATCAAGCAAAACGATATCGGGAAGAAGTTCCCCTATTTTTTCGAGCGCTTTGCTGGCATCAATAAGCGTTTCGACTCGAAACTGTTCATCTTCAAGCGCCTCTTTAAGCGTTGTCAAAATTGCAGTTTCATCATCAATAACAAGTAGAAGCGGTTGTTCAACGTTATTCATAGTAATTGCATGTTATGACACAAAGCCGATTTGTTTGATTGGTCCTTCAGGAAGCCCCCTAATAAATTGATATATGTAAGGATTATCACACTCCCAGATTGTTTTTGCAGGTCCTTTGTAGACAATCTTTCCTTCGTGGAGCATCGCAACATGAGTTGCGTACTTAAAAATTTCAACATCATGTGAGATGACGATTGACGTAAGCTTTTGCTCGATATGTGTTTTTTGTATGAGCTCGTGAATCAGTCGTACCGTAATAGGATCAAGTCCCGTTGTTGGCTCATCGTAAATGAGAATCTTTGGGCTCAACATAAGTGTACGCGCCAATCCAACTCTTTTTTTCATACCGCCCGAAAGTTCATCGGGAAATTTATCAAGTACGTCTTCGGCAAGCCCGACGCTTTTGAGCTTTTCAATGACAAGGGGTTTGGCGGTTTCTGGGTCAACGTTGTTTTCAATGAGTGTAATGCCAACATTTTCAAGCACATTGAGCGAGTCGAGCAATGCCGCAAATTGAAAAACATATCCGCATTTATGGAAAATTTCTTGTCGTGCCTTACGTCGTAACTTGGTGATATCTTCACCATCGATGAGCACGGTGCCAGAATCTGGCTGGATGATGCCTATCATTTGCTTAAGGAGGACTGATTTTCCTTCACCAGATCTCCCTATGATGGCCAAAAACTCACCGTCGTCAACGGTAAGATCGAGTCCCTTGGTGATAGCCTTGTCGCCGAACGACTTTTTAAGATCAATCAGCTTAATCATTTTGTAAACATCAATGAGGTTAAAATATAGTCAGCAATAATAATGGTAACGTTCGAGTATACCACGCTTTGGGTTGTTGAAAGACCCAACCCCTTTGCCCCGCCCCTGGTAACATATCCTTTATACGTAGAAATGACGGACAATATGAAGCCAAAAATAATTGCTTTATAAAGACCGTTAATAATGTCGGACAATTCAACATACGATCGAATCGATTGCATATACGTTTCAGCGTTAATGTCGAGCAAATATACTGAGGTGAGGTAGCCGGCCAAAATACCGAAAAAGGAACAGAATATTGAAAGAAATGGCAAAATAATTGTACTGGCAACGATGCGCGGAACGACAAGATATTGTATTGGATTAATGCAGAGCGTTTGGAGCGCATCAATTTGTTCACTGATGCGCATACTACCAAGCTCAGCTGTCATCGCAGAACCTGCCCTGCCAATGACCATAATGGCGGCAAATATAGGCCCAAACTCACGCGTCATTGCCAAAAAAACGATAGGCCCAATGAAATCAGTTGCGCCGAAACGGTGAAGTCCGGTGTAACTATGGATTGCAAGAACGGCACCAACGGCGACGCCGACCAAAAATACAATAAGAAGTGAACTGACTCCGATGTATTGCATCTGATAGAAGACTTTTTTTACCTTGAGCTTGGTCGTGAACAGGGTGACGATTGCTTCGTAGGCAAAAATTCCGATGCGTCCGAGGTAGAGACAATTTTCAAGAACGATACTGCCAAGGGAATCCAAGAATCGTATAAACACCGATCGCCTTTATTGGCTTAAATGTCCTTTGCTTGTACAGGAGCTTCAGGTGCGCTATCAACGTTGTGTGCTTCGGTTGGTAAAGGCAGTTGAGGAGCCTGTGCGGGTGGTTGTGGCGCTACAGGTGTCTGTAGAGGAGCTTGAATAGGTGCCTGTGCTCCTTCAAGAACGGAACTGCGCATCTCTTTTGCTTTGAGAATTGAGAGCCCAAGTGCGCCGAACATAAAAACAGCACCCATAATCCACGTGGCTTTTTCAAAAAATTCCTGACCGCCTGAGCCGCCAAAAAGCATTTGACTGCCACCCATACTTCCCAAGCCTAGATCGCCTTTGCCTTGTTGAATCAAGATGAAAAGTGCAAGGAAGAAACATAAAACAATAAAAAGTGTCATTAAAAAAGCGTACATGATGCCTCACGTTTTTTGAAAGTTCTTTTTGATCATCGCCCTTATAATATCTATAAATAGCAATGCCGACAACCATGCTTATTAATTGTCATATTTTACAATTTTTTCGAATTCTTGAAAGTCCAAACTTGCGCCGCCCATCAAAAGACCTTCGACCGATGGCATTGTCATAATCTCTCGGCTTACGTGTGAATTAACACTTCCACCATATAAAAAATGCCAGTTGATAGCGGAAGTTGCGTGTTGAGTTGCTTGGGTGAGCCAGGCGTAAACTGTTTCAAGATGTTCTTTGGGTGGCGTAATAGAGGAACCAATTGCCCATACCGGTTCATACGCAACGAAAAAAGCGGTTCTATGATTAAGTGGATTTTGTTTGAGCATATCGAAGATATCGTGAAGCTGATCTTCAAGAATAGCCAATGTTTTTCCGGATTGTTGTTGTTCTTTGGTTTCTCCAATGCATAAAATTGGCGTAATGTTGGCGGTGATGAGATGCAAGCATTTTTGAGCAATCGTTGAGTTCGTTTCATGGTTATAACAACGTCGTTCACTGTGTCCGACGATGCAGTGTGTACAGCCGACAGATTTGAGATGCGCAGCTGAAACTTGTCCGGTGAATGCCCCTATGGTGTGATCGGAACAATCTTGTGCCCCAAGCATAACATTGGTTGTTTTGAACATTTCAGCTAATGGATAAAGAACAGGATATGATGGGCAAAGAATAATCTGGCAAGACCTGTCGTTGGCAATCTGTATCAATGCATCATAATGATGTGTAGCAAATGTGATTGTTTCATCAAATGTCCATTGCATTTTCCAGTTGGCGATATAAAAACGTTTTTTGTTCATATGGAACGACCCTTCTGGGCTTGAGCTTTCTTGACTAAACGGAAAATTAACGTATCATCAAGTTTGCCTTTCTGATAGCGTTTTCACATCATATTTTTTGTTGGGAAGAAGCAGCGCATGAAGATTCGACTTAATAACATTATTCGGCTCTTTTTTATCAGCGTTTTGTGTGCCTCTTCAGTCTATGCAACGCACAACGTTAGTAGATATTTTCCTTTTCTAGAACGTCCTGAAGAGTATACCATCAAAAAACGTTCTCACATTACGCCGTCATTTATTTACCTTAACGCCTCGACAGCATTCCGCCGCGGGGGTGGAACGTGTGGAATCCCAGAATTATGGGGGCGATATGATCTTAAGGACGTAATTTCAAGCCTTCAAGAAGTGCAACCAAGTGCGGATCCTATTTTTAGAGTTACTGGCAGCCATGAGCTTGATGGCAAGTCGATGGTATTTAATGTTAAGGGTAAAAATCGCGGGCAGGGCATTCAACTTAACTATGAACAAGAGCTTGGTTGGCATGGGTTTCAATGTGGAGCCTCGATTCCACTTATGGCGCTTCAGACAACCAGTTATTTTGAGTTTAGTCCGGGTAGCTCTGATGACTATTTTCAGGTGCCCATGACCGAACAAGACTCCTTCCAGCAGTCGCTTTTGGTTGACAAAATTCGACGTACCACGCACAAAATGATCGGTTTTCAGGGCAATGAACTTAATCAAGGTGGCTTTGGCGATCTCGACCTTCACCTTCGTTGGAACCGTAACTTTGATCATGTATTGTTGATGCGTTCGGTGGACATTAATTTCCAACTTGGAGGCATCGTGCCAACTGGCTTTACATCAAATCCTGACATTCCTCCGTCACTTTCGATTGGAAGTGATGGTCATTGGGGATTGTATGGAGATTTTGTAACAGCTCTTGAGCTACGGCAGGATTGGACATTGGGCTTTATGTTAGGATGTGCCGGCCTTTTTTCTCACACACGCAATGTGCGCATTCCATCGATGGCAGGAGAGCCAGCAATTTATAGCGCAATTAGGGGCGATGTGCGTTGCGATCCCGGCGTAATATTTAAATTTTCTACCTATTTTATTTTAGCGAATCTTACTGATGGACTTGATTTTCACGTTCGATATACTTACCTCCATCATCAGATTGATCATTGGAAAGACATGCGCAGCGCTGAGGCGCAGCAATTGTCTCCTACTTATCTTGCCGTGAATGATTTGGTTGGCCGCAAAGAAAGTTTGTCCAAGTGGACTAACCAGTATGTCACAATGCAGGTGTCATATGATGCTGAAGCGGCGATGAAAAAGTATTTTATGCGACCAGTGGTATTTGTTGGATATGATATTCCGGTTGGTGGTAATGGTGTGTCAAAGACACATCAGGTTACAGTTGGTGTAGAGCTCCATTTCTAGCACCTGAAGGGTGTTGCGATGAAATTTTGGCCAGCGAAAAAATTATTTAGTGTGTTTTCAAACGATATGGCTATCGATTTGGGCACAGCAAACACAGTTATTTATGTAAAAAATCGTGGCGTTGTCCTTGATGAGCCATCGGTTGTTGCGGTAAAAAATTCGAGTAACGAGGTTCTTGCTGCAGGTAACAAAGCAAAGTGCATGCTGGGTAAAACTCCAGAGAGCATTATTGCGTGTCGACCAATGCGTGATGGCGTTATTGCTAATTTTGAATTGACTGAAAGCATGTTGCGCTATTTTATCCGTGAAGTGCACCACAACAGACGTACGTTTGTCCGCCCACGCATGATTATCGGCGTTCCCTCCGGCATCACCCAGGTTGAAAAACGTGCGGTTGAGGATTCGGCAAAACAGGCTGGTGCCCGTGAAATTTACACCATTATGGAGCCAATGGCCGCAGCCATTGGCGCGGGGCTTCCGGTAGAAGATCCTACCGGCAATATGATTGTTGATATTGGTGGCGGTACAACCGAGGTAGCCATAATCTCTCTTAAAGATATCGTATATTGCAAATCGGTGCGTGTTGGCGGCGATGAAATGGATCGTGCAATTGTGCAGTACGTTAAGCGTAAATACAATTTGCTGATTGGTGAAAAAACAGCAGAAGATCTGAAGATTAACATTGGCACAGCAATGCTGTCTGCTGATGAAACTCGTAACAGCGCTGAAATCAAAGGCCGTGACCTTGTTACCGGTGTTCCAAAAACGGTGCGCATGACCGATGCCGAGGTGTTTGAGTCGCTTACTGAGCCGATATCAATCATTGTTGATGCCGTACGAGCTGCTCTTGAGAATGCACCGCCAGAACTTTCATCGGATTTGGTCGATCGAGGCATTACGATGTCCGGTGGCGGATCGCTACTCAAAAATCTTGATGTACTTATTTCCAAAGAAACCGGTTTGCCGGTCAAACTTGCTCCGGATCCTCTTCTTTGTGTGGTGCTTGGAGCGGGCAAGGTTCTTGAAGAAATTGACTTCTTTAGGGAAGCTTTGATGAAATAAAGAGTCACTGTTGTGGCCGAAATTATCGGAGGCTGACGTTGTGTTAGCCTCCTTTTTTTTAAGGAGGGGTAATGAAACATATTTTTCTATCGATGCTACATGCTTTACTGTGGTGCTTCTGCATATTTTTTTATGTTTCTTCTATGGAACAAAAACCTTGTTTTACCGTGGTAGACTCATTTTCTGATGATGCCGTAACTCAGGCATTGGCACATGCTGGTCCAAAGACGTTGGTTATTTATGATATAGATTTTGTTTTAACATACCCGGATGACCCATTGGTTCTTTTGTTGAGTAGTAATGATGATCGTTTTGCTCCTCAAGATAGAGATGTAGTAGCTACAATGCGCAGCGAATTTTTCGAGCGTGTACACCAAAAATATTGCCAATATGTAGAGCCTAATCCATGGAAATTTTATGGACTCAAAATTATTAAGTATGGATATACATGTTTGATTGAGCCACGTATTGTTCACATTATTAAGGACTTACAAAAGCGCAATATAAAAATAATTGCTCTTACATCATCGAGTTTGGGAAAATTTGGAGAAATGGTTCGGAGTACTATTTGTTACGAAAGTCTCAAAGCCTTGGGTATCGATTTTAGCTCAAGTTTTGCGCTTGATAGCGAGGTAAGATTTCTCCCTACAGGCACTTGTGATGAGGCGTTTCAAGCATTCTATAAAGGAATATTTTTTACGTGTCGTAATGCGAAGGGAGACGCGCTGCGTTCTTTCTTGCTCTACATCTATGAAACGTTCAAATGGCTTCCCGACAATATAATTTTTTTTGATGACCATCAAGAAAATCTGCTTTCGGTAGTTGGGTGTATGAATGCAGCATCTATAACCTGTGATGCGTTTTTGTATCAAGGTGCACGTGAGCGTTATGTGGTATTTGATCAGAAGCTTATGGAGCAGCGTTTGAGCGCCTTAGAGGATTTGCGTTGGTTATCTCGAGATGGTGTGCATGGTGATGAGCCTCGTCTTGATGATAGTGAATTCAAAAAAGCATAGTGTAGTTTTTTATGAATAAAAAAATTAATCCTTACCGTGTTCCCATTCAAGTTGCCGTGTATTGCTATCGTAATATTAATGGCAAATTTTTATGGCTTATGCTCAAGCGTGCGACGCTAACCAATCCATGTTGGCAGGGGGTTACAGGTGCTCCTTTTGAAGATGAATCATTGGGTGATGCCGCGCGACGAGAGTTGCTCGAAGAGACAGGCTTGCAGCCGATGTCGATTGTGCAAAGCTCATATCATTATTCTTATCCCATTCCTGTATACAACAAACACAAATTTGCCTCAGAAGTTACTGAGATTACGGAATATGTATTTGTTGCGGAGCTTGATTCTGGATGCGAAAATATCACGCTTACCGATGAGCATTCCGAATATCGTTGGGTTACTTTTGATGAAGCGCAGAAACTTCTTTGGTGGGCTGAGAACAAAGCTTCACTGCGCGTGGCTTTGGACATGGCGCTTAAAGAGCATAAGAAATAAAAGTAGTTGTTGTGATATACGGTGAAAAAATGATAAAGCACTATAACGTTATTTTTTTTGTTGTAATTTTAATGAACGTTTCATGTTATATCAGGGCGGCGATAAGAGCGCCTTTTGAAACGCTTGAGTTTACAATTTTTTGTGATGCTTCGACGCCTGAAGACCTAGTAGTGAAATTTGCAACAAAGCCCCTGCCTGTTGCTCTATTGTCGTCTTTAGAGCATAAATTTGTCGCCAGAGTCCTTCAGCTTGCGGCTGAGGACAATCGTCTTGATGTAGCGCGTTTTATTTTGCGGAAATTTGAATATGAATTTGAAAGTGCTGTCGTTGATCATGTTCTTATTTATGCAAAGATATATAAATGGGATAAAGGCGTCGTTTGGGCGCTTGAGGGAAGGAAAGAATTTTTGAGGGCTACGGATGCCGCAGGGCACCCGTAGAAACATGTTTGCGTTACTTAGCTTGTGCTACCTCATCGAGTAATTCATTTAAATCTTTGACGTGTTTTTCTTCGTCGGCAAGTATTGAAATGAGCATTGTGTGTGTTTTGGGATCAGTTTTTTCGACCAATGCTATAAGTTTTTTGTACTCAACAACTGCGCAATGTTCTCCCGTGAGATTCTCTTGCAAAATTGGTTTGGTGTCAGTACTTGTTGGTCTGATATAGCCACAAACTTTAAAGTCATACCATTCTTTAGGCTCGAGTAAGGGTTTGCCGCCAAGCTCAAGGATTCGTTGTGCAAGCATATCAGCATGTTTGAGCTCTTCTCCGGCGTGTTCCAGTAATTCTTTTTTAACTTTTTCATCAACAGGACCTTTAACAATGTGCGCGCCAACCCAGTATTGATAATAAGCAAGCCATTCATCAGCGAGCGCTTTATTGAGGTGGGTAATGAGATTGTCTTCAGTCGGGGCTGGTAATTTTTCACTGGCCTGGACTTTTGTCGGAATGACGTGATCTTTGATGTCCGTAATGATGTTTGGGTAACGCATATAAATAAAAACGGCGACCGCCGTCAGTATGAGAAAAATCACGAGCATTTTGTTCATGATAAACTCCTTGTATTAGGTTAATAAAAAGTCTCACTATCAACTATGCATAAAGTAACGAAGGCTCGTTAAGCAAGTCTTTGGTTTGAAATAAGTAAAACGTGAGTAAGAATGCCGGTTCTGGTGAGGGGACATAATTCTATAATTTTGTGTATTTATCGTAACGGCCTTTGGCCTTTTCGACCGGATATTTTTTCTTATTAATGACCATTTTTCGCTCCATGGCATCAGAAATATCGACATTATATGCGTTGCACAGGCACAAAAGAGTGATCATGACATCAGCCATTTCGTCCTCTATATCGCTGCGGTTTGCAGTAACGATGTTTTCGCTGTCATGACTGTTTATCCAAAGAAAGTGCTCCATGAGCTCTGCTGCTTCTATGGCGATGGCCATGCTCAAGCTTTTAGCGTTATGGAACTGGTTCCATTCGCGTTCTTTGACAAAATTATTCACAAAGTCTTTGAGTTCTTGAACGGTTTTTTGTTGATCAGCCATGGATATCCTTTTATTGCCTGTGTAAGTAAAAAATAATCTTATAGGTTACTGCAAATATTGTGATTAAACAAAATCTGAAAGTGGTGCAAAGACTACCACGTACAAAAGGGTTCTTCTGTTGGATCGGGAAGTGGCGCAAAGGTGCTCAAAAAATTCAGCCACGTATCTATTTTTGACTCAAATTTGGCGTCCAACGGACAATCTGTATCGGGTACCCATGCTAGGATAAGCAGGCGTGTTGTTTCATAGCCGATATAATCAATCATGCACAATACGTCTTTTTTGCATGATTCAAAATCGTTATCTTTTTTTTCTAGGGCACTAATGAGCATACTACGAAGTTGCATTGCATTATTCGAGCTTATGGCTTCTTTAAGTTGAGCAATAAAGTTTTTTTGCGTAATTGTGCTTGAATCGGGTTGCATTGCGCTTATTTGGATCGGTACGATAGCCAGCGTCAGGATGAATAACGTACGGGTTACTACGTGTTTCATATCAGCTTCTTTCATGTAAAAACCAATCAACACGCAGTTTAATGTGCACGCCTTAATTATTCAATATTATGCGTATCTTCAATGCCATGTTCACGTATTTTACGGTACAACGTGCTGCGGGAAATGCCGAGGACGCGGGCGGTGGCAACATAGTTGTTATGCGTTTCTTGCAGGGTAATTTCAATGATGTATTTTTCGATTTCATTCATGATAAGAGGATGGATGTTTCCCTTATTGAGACTCCCAGTTCCTGCAATCATACGTTTTACTTGTTGCCGAAGAAATTCATAAAGTGTCATCATGATTCATGCCTTTGTGCAAACGCCCCAGTAAAATATTTTGCGTAAAAAAGATCAAGTGAGCAAAACGTTGATCCTGTTTTGAGCGCATAATCTAGGTGATACAAAAATTTATACGCGTTTGCCAACTCTTTTGTTGACGATTTTTGCCAATCCCGATTCATAAAGGCATAGGGAAGTCTGAAGCCTATTTTTTTTGCTTGTACAAAATTTTTTTCTGCTAAAAAACGTAAGACGTGGTGAGCGCGCCAGGTTTGCTCTGTCCAAAAAAATATCCAAAAAATGTCAGGATATTGATTGTTGATCTTACTCCATAGTTGAAAGAAGTTTGGGGCATTTTTGGCAAAAAATTGCTCAGAAAGCTGTGAAAGCGAATGGGTTGATCCGGTTACTGTTTCCAAAAAATCTTTGGCGCCATTCAAATGCGCAGGGCCAATGAGTTCTATGTAACTCAAGAGTAGGCAGAAAGATTCAATCTCAAGATTTCCAATGTGTTGAATGCTTCTTTTTATAAAATTTTTAGTGGAAGGATCGCCTGACGGTAACAAAATGTCTGAAACCATAGCGATATCATCTGTCTTAAGTTCATTGGGAATGGTAATTACTATCGTTGAAGCTGCGAGATCTTTAGGCTGCTTGGTAGTAAAAAACGCAACGCTGTGTGGACCGCGGTACGAGCATAAATCGGCAGCACGTTGTTGAACGGTTTTATTTTCTCGCTCAGCGGCAATAGCCCCAAACCAAAAAAATGAGTAATTGCCCAAAATTGATTGGTTAAGGGTTGCGTCGAGGACTTTTTTTTCAATAGACTCCACGTTGATACGTTGCAAGGGAAACGGAAGAATATCGCGTTCTTTCAGGATGGCGAATAGCTTTGAGAACCAGAGCAATGGATATGATGTACCGACAAAACAGTAGGAACGGTATGCTCGCCAAAAGGCTGGTGTGAGTGATGCGGTGAGAAACTCCTGGAAATTCATAAAACTTTATTTTTATCCTGCTCATCTTTGGTAAACGCCTCAACGAGATATGGCCTAAAAAATCGTTCGATTTGTGGCGCGGCTCGTTCAAAGAGGCGACGGTATTCAAAATCAATAAAATCGCTGTTGAGAATAGGATTTTTTGATTTGGAGATCAAGGTGAAGAATGAAAAGGTCTTTTGAGCCACAATCTGATGTCCAAAGTCGAGGAGTATACATTCAAGTTCGCAGCGAATCTTCGTGTGCATGAGTACAATGTCAGGAGATACCAGTTTGCTTGTTGGGTCAAGCGCCTTGACCCGTAAGCGCAGCGTATAGCCATCGTGGGACGTGTTAACAATGCAATAACCAATGCGCAAATAATGGTGATGGAGAGCTTCAGTGATGAGGGGCGATACATTATCAAAGACAAGTGGATTGTGCGGTATTTCCAAGAAAATAGGAATGTTAGCATTACGGATTGCTACATCAGAAATAGTAGATTTTTTGGCACAGCTTGTTAGGGCAAGTAAAAAAATAATAAAAATTTTCAATCTATAATGCATATACATCAGCGATGGACATGAGCGAGTTGTTTAAGGTAATCAGTGGGATTGTATTCTTGCAAGGCCCACTCTTTATTTCGCCATATTTTAATAAAAAAATCCATGGTACCACCACCCCATAGGGCTGGAACATGAAAGTATTGGTATGAGAGCTGTTGCGCGGCTTTCTTCTTGTGTGCATTTTCATGAGCCAAAAGCCACAAAGCAGCGGCCTCACCCGCACGGTCAACTCCGCTGGCACAATGTACCAAAATAGGATGCGGGGCTGTATCGAAGATGGAAAGAAGAGCCGTAATAAGTTCTTTTGAGTGCAGCGTTTTTGAGTTCATAGCGATATTGTAAAGTAAAACACCGTGTTCGTCAGCAATCCCTTTTTCTTTCTGCCACCAGGCTAATTCAGGGTGATATCCACGCAAATTAATAATACTTTTGATGCCGTACCGTTCAATGCAATTGTGCAACCGTTTGGAGGAAAGCTGTCCGGATCGGTAGCATTTTTCCTTCTGAACAGTGCGAAGCCGGTAAAACCAGAAATCGGCCATATTGTCACATAAGGAATTTTTATGACGCGAAGCAACTTTTTCACGCGTTACTCGTGGTTCTCTTTTTCCGCACCCACTAGCACTTGTAAGCGCAATGAGTAAGCAGATACCGATAGTGACTGACCTCATTCCCCCTCCTCCGTCCGTACATTTTTGGTGTACGCGAGGAAGGCGGTTATTGTCTAGTTTCTAAATTTTTTCCTAAGCGGGCGCCCAGACTAAAGGGACTTTGCTTTTCTTGAAACGGTTGATTGATGATCTTTGCACTTGCCAGTAATTGACACTGTGCAAAGAGATCTTTTGTTCCAGCAATAGCAAGGTTCTTGATCTGGTCAAAGCAATCATTACTGACCGGAGTTTTTTCGCTTGTACCTTGAATCTCAACAATAGCCATGTGCTTGGTGAAAACAAAATTAAAATCAGCGTCGGCATTGCTATCTTCGCTATAGACCAAATCAACAAGTGGAATTCCTTGTACCACCCCAACCGAAATAGCAGCCAACTGTTCTTTAAATACGTTAACCGTAGTTACTCCTGCAGCATGCCAACGTTGACATGCAAGTTCGAGAGCTAAGCTGGCTGCGGTAATACATGCGGTGCGTGTGCCGCCGTCTGCCTGCAAGACGTCACAATCGATATAGATGCTACGTTCGCCCAGTGATGCAAGATTGATAGTTGTTCGAAGACATCTGCCAATAAGCCGCGAAATCTCAACACTGCGTGCGTTGCGCTGGTTTTGTGATGATTCACGCTGCGTGCGTTGCTTGGTTGCAGTTGGGAGCATAGCATACTCTGCTGAGAGCCAGCCGGTTCGCTGCCCCTTGAGGAAAGGGGGAACCATTGGTTGTAACGTTACGCCAACAAGAACTTTGGTATTGCCCTGCTCGTAAAGTATTGACGCATCAGCACAGCCAAATACGTCATACTGAATTGAAACAGGGCGGATCTGTTCAGACGCACGGTTATCCGCGCGACGAAATGAAGTCATATTAGTCTTTTTCGAGATCAGGAGCTATGAGCCGAATTCTGCCAGTTTCACGGTCAACGGCCATAACTTTAACCGCCAACTTATCACCAATTTTGTAAAGCTTATCAAAATCACGTTGTTTGGTGCGTGAGATGGTTGAAACGTGTACCATGCCTTCTTTTCCGGCAACAAGTTCGACGATCAAACCGAATTCTGCGATACGTCTGATGATGCCGTTAAAAATCGAACCAAGCTCGATGTCTCCAGAAATGGTCTTTATCCATGTTTCTGCCTCAAGTGCAGCTTCTTTGCTCTTGGCATAAATCTTAACAGTACCGTCGTCTTCAATATCAATTTGGGTGCCTGTTCGTGCAACGATTTCACGAATGTTTTTACCTGATGGGCCAATAATCATACCGATTTTGTCGGTTGGTACTTTGAGTATAAAGACGCGTGGAGCAAGCTCAGAAACCTGAGGTCGTGGAGCGGAAAGTGCTTTTTTCATTTCAGCAATAATGTGCAAACGAGCTTTGCGTGCGCGTTCAAGTGCATCGATAAAAAGTTCTTGAGGAAGTCCAATTTTATCTTTGATGTCGAGCTGGAATGACATGATACCTTTTTCAGTACCGGCCACTTTGAAGTCCATAAGCCCATAGGCATCTTCCATGCCAAGGATATCGGTCAATACATGAAGTTTGCCGGACGCGTCACGCATGAGACCCATAGCGATACCGCCAACAACGTCCTTAATAGGAACGCCAGCGTCCATGAGTGCAAGTGCCGTGGCGCATACAGTTGCCATCGATGACGAACCGTTGGATTCAAGAATGTCGACAACGGAGCGAATAACATAAGGGAATGTCTCTTGAGGTGGAAGAACATTGAGAAAAGTGCTTTCTGCAAGATAACCGTGGCCTATGTCGCGACGACTTGCTCCGCGGATGGGTTTTGCTTCACCAGTTGCAAATGGTGGGAAGTTGTAATGAAGCATGAATGAGCGTTCTTTTTCTCCGCCCAAAAGAGTCTCAACGCGTTGAGCATCTTGTCCGGTTCCCAGTGTCAAGCTTGCCATAGCCTGTGTTTCACCGCGTTGAAATACCGCAGATCCATGGACGCAAGGCAACGGGGAAACTTCGGCGAAAATTTTGCGTATTTCATCAAAGCGTCGACCGTCAACACGAGTCTGTTTTTTAATGATGTAATCAGGAAGCTGTTCTTTGACAATAGAATCAAAGATATAACTTATTACTGATTCGTTAATTTCTTCAGCCTTGATTGTATCAGAGAACTTTTCAATGATTGAACGTCTAATGGCATCGACGCCTTCACTGCGCTCAACCTTGGTTGCAGCAAAAATTTGTTCAAGAAAATCTGCTGGAAGTGCTTCTGTAACGCGTTTCTTCCACGAAGTCCAGTCGATTTCATCAACAATTTCTATTTTTTTGATCTTGAGCTCGTTCTGAATCTCGATCTGCCAATCTACTTGTTTTTTGATAATTTCATGTGCGGAGGAGAAAAGATCAGCAAGTTCCTTTTCTGAGGCGTTATTGCAATGGCCTTCAACCATGCATATACCAGCCTTAGTCCCAGCAATGGTTATTTGAGCGTCAGATTGACTGAGTTCTTCAAAGGTTGGATTGAAAACCCACTTGCCATTGATATGGCCGGCTTGAACGGCGCCAACTGGCCCCAAAAACGGGATAGGGGACAGCGTTAACGCCAGAGATGAGCCGAGAATGCCTAGAATACTCGTTGGAAATTTGCCATCCGAAGAGTAAACCGTTGCAAGAATTTGAACTTCGCTAAAATAATTCGAAGGAAAAAGAGGGCGAATAGGGCGATCGATGAGCCTGGAGGTGAGAACTTCTAAATCAGAAAGTTTACCCTCTCGTTTAATGTAACCGCCTGGAATTTTGCCTGCAGCAGAGGTGCGCTCGCGATATTCAACCGTGAGCGGGAAAAATCCAGGAAATTCACGAGCCTGCTTCGATGCGACCGCGGTAGCAAGAACAATGCTGTTACCTGCTTTAACCCACACAGCACCATCGGCTAGTCTGGCATACTTGCCTATTTCAATACTGAGACCCTGTTCTGGGAGACTAAATACTTTATGCATTTTTATATATACCTATGTTCTTTGAGGGTCTTTTGGACTTTCTCAAAGCTTTCTTTATCGTTTTTCTCAAGATATGCCGCAAAACGTCGGCGCTTACCGACGAGTTGCAAAAGACCTCTTTGAGAATGAACATCTTTTGGCGATTTTTTCAAGTGTTCTGAAATTTGACGAATTCGTTCGGAAAGAAGAGCTATTTGTACTTCAACCGATCCAACATCACGTGGTGATTGTGCAAATCCTTTGATGAGCTGTTCTTTTACTTCTTTGGTTATCATTTTTTTGTGGACCTCATAATTGCTAAGGTTACTTATAACTTAATCTTCTGGTAGGCGCGAGCGGACTCGAACCGCTGACCCTTGCTACGTCAAAGCAATGCTCTACCAACTGAGCTACGCGCCTCTGTTGCTTACTTCTGTGTCAAGGATACTTTATCAAGACCTATTTCGAGTTGTTCTTCTTCGCGAGCCTTGCGTTCGAATTCCGAAAGCTCTTCACCGATATATTTCGATTTGAAGGAAGAAATTCCCGTTCCGGCAGGGATGAGTTTACCAATAACAACGTTTTCTTTCAACCCGTAAAGATAGTCAACTTGCCCGACAAGCGAAGCTTCTGTTAACACCCTTGTGGTTTCTTGGAACGATGCTGCTGAGATAAAGCTTTCGGTTCCCAACGATGCCTTGGTAATTCCCATCAAAATAGGCTTTGATGTTGCTGGCTTTTTACCCTCTTTTGCTACAAGCCGGTTAATCGTTTGAAGATGAAATTTATCTACACGATCGCCTGCAACAAATTTGGTATCACCTGGCTCAACGATGCGAACTTTACGAAGCATTTGACGCACAATGAGTTCGATATGTTTATCATTGATATCGACACCTTGTAGCGTGTAAATCTCTTGAATCTCGCGCACAAGATAACGTTGCACTTCGTCCGAACCAAGAATGCGCAAAATATCATGCGCATTAGGGGTTCCAGAGGTCAATGTATCGCCAGCTTTAACGTGTTCGCCGTCTTCAACGTTGAGATGTCGACTGCGTGAGACTGTATATTCAAACACTTCGCCGTCATCGGTAGTAACCGTAATGCGACGTTGTCCGCGATGGAGTCCTCCAAAACGGAGAATGCCATCAGCCTCGCTCAATACAGCGGTATCTTTTGGAATACGCGCTTCAAAGAGTTCAGCAACACGTGGCAAGCCACCGGTAATATCTTTGGTTCTTTTTTCTTCACGAGGCAATTTGGCTACTGCATCAGCAGCTGCAACTTCTTGATTGTCACTGACCGTGATAATAGCGCCTGTTGGAAGGTAATAACGAACTTCTTCGCTATTGTCTTTGCCAACAACGGCAATGTAAGGTTGGCGTTTGTCATCGCGACGCTCAAGAACAATCTTCTTCGATTGTCCAACACCCTCTTCAAATTGCTCTTGATAGGTGACGTTTTCGACTAAATCAACAAATTGAACAGTGCCGCTCTTTTCTGTCAAAATGACCTTAAATGGATCCCATTCGGCGATCTTTTGTCCAGCACTGATCATACTGTTATCATCAGCTAAAATTACTGCACCATATTCCAACGCACATTCTTCAACTTCACGACCATCTTCGGCAACAATCACGAGTTGTGACTTGCGATTCATAACAACCCATTGATTGTTACGGTTTTTGACGGCGTGAACACCTTTAAATTGAAGCTTGCCGGAGGTACGTGTTTTGAAGGAGGTTGCCTCAACAAGGCCGGTAGCAGTACCACCAACGTGGAACGTTCTCATGGTGAGCTGCGTTCCCGGTTCACCAATTGACTGTGCGGCAATAACCCCAACTGCTGTACCTGCGCACACAAGTGAAAGCGCTGAAAGATCCATGCCGTAACACTGGGTGCAAATGCCGCGTTTGGCTTGGCACGTTAACACCGAGCGCACCGAGACGGCTGAAACTGCAGAATCTCTGATTTTTTCAACAAGAGCATCGTCAACCAAATTACCACGTTGAGCAATAAGCACTCCCGTTACAGGATCTTTAACATCTTCGGCAATGACGCGTCCGTAAACACGATCACACAGTGGTTGAATTATTTCGCCATATTCTTTGAGATCATTGATGACGACATACCCTAAGGTTTGACAGTCGTTCATGGAGACGACGACATCTTGGGCGACATCAACAAGGCGTCGCGTCAAGTACCCAGAGTCTGCGGTTTTTAATGCCGTATCTGCAAGTCCCTTACGCGCACCGTGTGTTGAAACGAAATATTCAAAAACATTCAAACCTTCTTTAAAGTTTGCAATGACCGGTGTTTCCATAATGTCGCCAGATGGTTTGGCCATCAGTCCACGCATACCTGCAAGCTGTCTAATTTGCTGACGTGATCCACGTGCGCCAGAGTCAAGCATCATGAAAACTGGATTGAACGGAATAGCTTTTTTCTCAGCATTCGCAGAAGCTTTGCGATCTTCTTCTTCAAGCACTCCAATCATCTCATTTGCAACATCTTCAGTGGCTCGTGCCCAAATCTGAATGATTTTGTTGTAACGCTCACCATTGGTGATTGCGCCATCAAGATAAAGCTTTTCAGTGCGGCTTACTTCTTCTTGGGATTTCTTGATGATGTTGGTCTTGGTTTGAGGTATCACCAAATTGTCCATGGACAGTGATATTCCGCCAAGTGTTGCATAGCTAAAGCCAAGCTTCTTGATTTTATCGAGTGCCTCGACGGTAGCATCTGCGCCAAATGCTTTATAAACGCGTGCAACAAGTGTGGCCAAATCTTTCTTTTTGACGGCTTTATTTACCCATTCAAAATTAGCATTTTCTGGCAGTGCTTCGTAGAGCAAAATACGACCGACTGTGGTAGTGACCACGTTGCCGGGCTTAAGGCGAACCTTGATCGGTGCCTGAATGTTTACCTGGCCATGTTGATATGCACATATAACTTCAGCGACATTGCCAAAAAAGAGGCCTTCGCCTTGGACGTTTTTACGTCCTTTGGTCATGTAATAAAGACCAAGCACGGTATCCTGAGATGGAATTGCAAGTGGTCTGCCGTTAGCTGGCGTCAAAATGTTTCTTGTTGAAAGCATTAACTTGATAGCCTCGGCGCGTGCCGTTTTGCTCAAGAGTACGTGAACGGCCATTTGGTCACCGTCAAAGTCTGCGTTGAATGCTGCGCAAACAAGAGGGTGAATTTTAATTGCTTTTCCTTCAACCAGTGTAGGAAAAAAAGCCTGGATACTGAGACGGTGCAGTGTTGGTGCACGGTTAAGTAGAACAGGTCGGTCTTTTACGACCTCTTCTAATGCTTCCCATACCTCTGGCGTCATATCTTCGACCATGCGCTTGGCAACACGGAGGTTTGGCGCCAATTCGCGTTTTTGAAGCTCGACATAAATGTATGGCTTGAAGAGTTCAAGAGCCATTATTTTTGGCAATCCGCATTGATGTAACTTGAGTTCAGGGTCAACGACAATGACCGAACGTCCTGAGTAGTCAACGCGTTTACCAAGCAAGTTTTGACGGAAACGACCTTGTTTACCGCGGAGCATTTCGCTTAATGATTTCAGTGGACGTTTGTTAGAACCGCGTACAGGCTGTCCACGTCGGCCATTATCAATAAGGGCGTCAACTGCTTCTTGAAGCATGCGCTTTTCGTTTTTGATAATGACATCAGGAGCCTCAAGTTCAATGAGACGCTTTAAACGAATATTTCGGTTAAGAACACGGCGATAAAGATCATTAAGATCAGAACTGGCAAAGCGACCGCCTTCAAGCGGAACTAACGGACGTAAATCTGGAGGCAATACGGGAAGAACTTCCATGACTATCCACTCTGGGCGGATATTGGCAAGTAGCATACCGGATAAAACTTTGTAGCGTTTGGCAATGCGATGCCTGATAGCTACAGAGGCTGTTTGGGTATACTCTTCCTCGAGTTTACGTACTTCGAAGTTTAGATCCATCATGGAAAGCAGGACACGAATTGCTTCTGCGCCCATGCCAGCCTTAAAAACAATGTCTTCAGGGTTAGCGCTGGCATAGCCTTCGTAATCCTGTCCACTCAGAATAGTTTTTTGCGGATAAGGGGATGACCCTTGGTGTAATACGATGTAGCTATCAAAATAAATGACGCGTTCAAGGTCGCGCACTGTCATATTTAAAAGCAAGCTAAGGTAGCTTGGAATGCCCTTTAAAAACCAAATATGGCATACAGGAGAAACGAGGTTGATGTGCCCCATACGTTCGCGACGTACACGGGCCTGAATAACTTCAACACCGCATTTCTCGCAGGTAACGCCGCGATGCTTCATGCGCTTATATTTACCGCAGTTACATTCCCAGTCCTTGACGGGACCAAAAATGCGTGCGCAAAAAAGACCATCGCGTTCTGGCTTAAGCGTACGATAGTTAATGGTTTCTATTTTTTTTACTTCGCCATAAGACAGAGAGCGTATTTTTTCAGGCGATGCGATACTGATTCGCATCGCATTAAACTGCGTCGTATTGAGATATTCGCGGAAACGGTCGAGCATCCTATTATTCACTGATCTGCTCCTTGCTTGTCTTGAATAGATCAACTTGCAACCCTAAGCTTTGTAGCTCCTTAACAAGAACGTTGAATGACTCAGGGATGCCAGGTTCTGGAACCTCTTCACCACGGACCAAGGCTTCGTATGCCTTGATACGACCATTAACGTCGTCCGATTTGATGGTGAGCATTTCCTGTAACGTATAAGCAGCTCCATAGGCGTACAAAGCCCAGACTTCCATCTCACCTAATCGTTGGCCACCAAACTGCGCCTTACCACCAAGTGGTTGTTGCGTAATAAGCGAGTATGGGCCAACAGAACGAGCATGCAATTTGTCATCGGCCAAGTGGTTTAATTTCATCATGTATATATATCCGACGGTGACAGGTTGGTCGAACGAAAGTCCTGAGCGACCGTCATAAAGTTTGTAGGTTCCCGTAGTTGAAAGATTCAACTCTTTCAGCAAAGGTTGTATTTCTTGAGCGTAATCAGCTCCATCAAACACCGGCGTATTAAATGCTAGGCCGGTATCGATAGTTTTATGAGCAAGCTCAGTAATAGAATCTTTACCGTAGGTCTTTTCCATCTCAGTAATGAGCGGAGAACCATAGTATTTGGCCAAATAAGATTTAATTTCTTGATAAGAAAGATCTTGTATCTTTTCAGCAAGTTGTCGGCTTATTTCCTTGCTTGCCATGCCAAGCATAGTTTCAAGGATCTGTCCGACGTTCATACGGCCAGGAACACCGAGCGGATTAAGAACGATATCAACGGGACGACCATCTTCCATGTAAGGCATATCTTCAGTATTAACAATACGTGAGACAACGCCCTTATTACCATGGCGGCCTGCCATTTTGTCGCCGACTGAAAGACGGCGTTTAGTTGCGACATATACTTTAATCATTTTGATAACGCCAGAAGGAAGTTCGTCGCCTTTACGTAATTGTGCAATGCGATCTTCCTTTAGTGCGGTCAAAACGTGAATTTGATTAGTGAGTATTTCTTTATAGCTTCTGATTTTTGTATCAATTTCTTTGTTATTGGTGGTTATGTTAAGAAATTTTTCAATATCATCAGCTAATGAAATTTTGCCTACTTTATGATCCTTAATTAAAGCAATAACGCGCTCTTTGATGCCTTTTTGAAGAATCGATAGATGATAGACAAAGTTTTCTTCAATCTTTTGTGTTTCTCGTTGAACTATTTCTCGATAACGCTTGTCTTTTCTGATACCACTGCGTGAAAAGACTTTAACATCAACAATAGTGGCCTCGACTCCAGGCGGAACACGTAATGAGGTATCACGAACTTCACGTGATTTTTCACCAAAAATGGCGCGCAGCAACTTTTCTTCCGGTGAAACTTGGACGTCACCTTTGAGCGTTACCTTGCCGACAAGAATGTCACCCGGTTTAACACGGGTACCAATTTTGACAATGCCGTCTTCATCGAGCGCAACAAGATCTTTTTCAGGAATATTTGGGATATCGCGAGTAATTTCTTCTGCGCCCAATTTCGTTTCACGGGCCTCGACAATAAATTCCTCAACGTGTACGGATGAAAAGATATCATCTGCGACTAAGCGCTTACTGACGACGATAGCGTCCTCAAAATTGTATCCCTGCCATGGCATAAAAGCGACAAGTACGTTGCTGCCCAGTGCGAGCTCGCCATTGTTAGTGGCTGATCCGCAGGCAAGAAGGTTACCTTTTTTGATAACATCGCCAACAGAAACAATCGGATTAAAGTGTATCCACGTGTTGTGACTTGATCGAGCAAATTTCTTGAGGTAGTAAACATCAACAGGTCGTGAAAGCCATTCAGCCTCACTTATTTCTTCATCAAGAATTCGAATGACGATTTTTTCTGCTGAAACATAAACCACTGTTCCCGCTGTGCGTGCACTTACAACGGCGCCTTCAAGAGATCCCAATTCACGCTCAAGACCTGTTCCTACAACCGGTGCTTGGCACTTGATCAGAGGAACGGCTTGTCGCTGCATGTTTGATCCCATGAGCGCTCTGTTTGCGTCGTCGTGCTCAAGGAACGGAATCAACGCTGTCGGTACGGAGAAAATTTGCTTCGGAGATGCGTCGATATATGTTACGTCTTCAACATTGGTACTCAGAATATTGCCATCCTCACGCACAAGAACTTTAGGTCCTGTGAGATGGCGTGAGGCGTCAACTGGAGTTGTTGATTGTGCGATCTTTTGACCTAACTCTTCGAAAGCATCAAGATATTGCACTTCATCGTTTACAAGCGTTTTTTGTACTGGATGATACGGCGTTTCGATAAATCCGAGTTCATTGACACGTGCATAAGTCGAAAGCGATGAAATCAAACCAATATTTTGTCCTTCGGGAGTTTCAATAGGACAAATTCTTCCATAGTGCGAAGTATGAACGTCACGAACTTCAAATGTTGCGCGTTCTCGCGTAATACCACCGGGACCAAGGGCTGAAAGGCGGCGTTTGTGTGCCATTTCGGCAAGTGGATTTGTTTGATCCATAAATTGTGAAAGTTGTCCTGTGCCAAAGAATTCACGTAAGACTGCGGCAAGAGGGCGTACATTGAGAAAGTCATACGGCATTAAGGAAGCGTAATTCTCTTGAAGCCTAAAACGTTCCTTAACAATGCGCTCAATGCGTGCAAAACCAATATAAAGCTGGTTCTGAAGGAGTTCGCCGACAAGTCGGACGCAACGATTTCCCAAATGATCGATATCATCAAGTTCACCTTCGCCACATTCTTTAAGGCCAACCAGATACTTGAGGGTGGCAATGATGTCTTCTTTGGTTAAGCTGGTATTTTTTTCGCTGATTGATAAGCCAAGCTTACGATTTGTGCGAATACGGCCAACAATAGTGAGATCGTAAAAGCGTGGATTAAAAAAGAGGTTGTTGACATACTCTTCCATGACCTTGATGGTTGGAATGTCACCAGGCTTCAGCTTGACATAAATTTCTTTAAGCGCTTCTTCTCTGGATGAAGCATCATCATGAGAAAAGGTAAGTGCCATAGTTGGTTGTACGGCATGGCCTGACGATTGAATCAATTTAAAAGAAATGCCAGCGCATGCTTCCAACTGCTCTATAATTTCTTCGGTAAGTTCATCACCTAGAGAAGCGATGACTTCGCCTGTTTTTGGAAGAATAATATCCTGAGCAACGATACGACCCACAAGGCTACTCTTACGAATAAGAAGGTTCTTAATGCCTTCTTTTGCAAGTTTTTCCAGATGAATTTTGTTGAGACGTTGCCCAACACTAAATTTCTCTTCTAACTCCTTGGGGAGCGATCCAGCTTCAAGTCGCTGTCCAACAAGGTCAGCATTTATTTTGCGGCTAAATTTACCATCACGAGCGTCGATGGTGTCAAAGTTATAGAAAAGAGAGAGAATAGAGTTCTTTTCAACGCCAATAGCTTGCAAGAATGTTGTGGCAAGCATTTTTTTCTTTTTATCGATACGGACGTAAATGAGGTCGTTGTGATCAAACTCAAAATCCAACCAAGAACCTCTGCCCGGAATTAAACGGGCAATGTGATAAGGCTGTCCGCGGAAATCCTTTGTTTTCTTGCTGAGCGTGAACATAACGCCCGGAGCGCGGTGAATTTGGCTTACAACGACGCGGTCAACGCCGTTAATAAGAAAGGTTCCCTGGCTTCCCAAATAAAAAGTGCCGTTATTGTCTTCATAAAGGTCAACCATAACGGGAAGATCACAAAAGAACACGTCTTGTTCTTTAATATCGCGAACAATTTTTTGTGATGTTTTTGGATCAATGTCCCAGCTGATGAGTTGCATCTTTACCTTGAGAGGCAACGAGAATGTTCGTCCGCTGTAACGGCATTCATCAACAGTGGCAGGGACTTTTATTGATACTCGTGAAAAGCATCTTTTACAATGAATATAAGCAGCATTTGGTTCTTTGCAGTGGGGACACATTTTCCCTTTTGCAAGACGACCACAGCCACTTTTTTTACAAGAGCAAGCCCATTTATAACGGTTTTGAATTCCCGTCAATTGTCCACAGATACACGCCCAATCCCCAAGTTCATAACTGACATATTCAAGAGAGATGCGTTCATTGTGTTCAATGGGAAATGTATCACGAAATACTTTCTCGAGCCCTATATGTTCCCTTTCTGATGGAACACAATCGAGCTGCACAAAGTCATTGAATGACTTCGATTGCACCTCAATGAGGTTTGGCAGAGAAACAACCTCTTTGATTTTGCCAAAAGATTTTCGTATAAGACCTTTACCTCTATCAAACACAGACATTCAACTGCTCCCGTCGCGTAAACACATCTTTTCTAAGAAACCAAATGGATACCGTTCAAAGCACGCTTAAAAACGGTACCCATTAACAAATTTCGTGTTTGAGCGGCGCCTTAGGAAAGTTCAACCTTGGCACCAGCTGCTTCTAATTCTTTTTTGATCTTTTGTGCTTCTTCTTTTGGTGAGGCTTCTGTTATGACAAAAGGGGTATTTTCAACCGCTTCTTTTGCCGCGCCCAAAGCAAGTGATGTAACAGCACGAAGAGCCTTAATGACGTTAATTTTGCTTGCGCCAGCTTCTTGAAGAGTAACTTTGTATTCGTTTTTTTCCTCAGCGGCGGCTGCTGCAGGTGCTGCTGCTGCGGCTGGGGCTGCTGCTGCAACGGGGGCGGCAGCTGAAACACCGAATGTTTCTTCAAGAGATTTGATAAGTTCAGCAAGCTCCATAACGGTCATTTTTTTTATTTCATCGACAAGTTTTAATGACATAGAAATAACTCCTTATAACCAACAGCGTTTAATTACGTTTATTTTATTCAAAAACTCTATTTACTTTTTGTTAGAGTCCCCCGGAAATAAAGGCAAATAATGCTCAATCTATCACAATTTTGCATGTCTGCCTACTAAATTCCGGCTTGTTTTTTCTCGATTTCCTTAAGGACAAAGACCAAACGAGCAATAAGCAGATATAAAATGCGTACTGTAGCGGTCATTGGCGCCTGCATAGTGCCTAACAATTGAGCAATAAGTACGTCTCGCGATGGAAGTGAAGCAAGAAAACTAAGTTCTTGGCTACCAAGCATGCGAGCTTCGTAGAGCCCAGCGATTACCTTCAGTGACTGGTTTTCTTTTGCAAAATCAATAAGCTGCTTTGCAGTGCCTGAAATATTGTCTTTAGTAAAAACAAGACCAACCTGATCCTTAAAGGATTCTGAGAAAGTTTGTGCTCCGTCAATAGATTGGGCCGCCTTTTGCATCAAAGTAGCTTTAGCCACTTGAAGTCTACTCCCGCCTGCGCGTAGATTTCTGCGCAACTGTTGTAGCGATGCAACTGAAAGACCCTGGTATTTAACCAAAAACGTTGCTTGCGCATCGGACATCATCTGACGAAGTTCAGCGACGACTTGTTCTTTTTGTTGCCGATTCATGAATTTTTCCTCGTGCTTTTAAGCTTACGCAGCTTCATCAGGGTTGACCGAAATGCCAACGCCCATCGTTGATGAGAGAACTATTCTTTTGATGAATTTACCTTTTGCTGTCGGTGGCCTTGTGTTGCGCAGTGCCTGAACCAATGTGGTAAGATTTTCAGTAAGCTTATCTGCGCCAAAAGAAATCTTGCCAAATGGTGCATGAACGACGCCGCCTTTATCATTTCTGAATGAGACGCGACCTTTTTTGAGGTCTGCTACAATACCCGCGATATCAAAAGTAACCGTGCCGACCTTCTTATTTGGGAGCAAGCCACGAGGGCCAAGCAGTTTAGCAACACGACCAACCAAACCCATAAGATCTGGGGTAGCAACTGCTGCTTCAAAATCGCACCAGCCGCCCTCAATCTTTGCTACAAAGTCTTCGGCTCCAATATAATCAGCGCCGGCTTTTTTTGCCTGTTCTTCGTATTCGCCCTTGGCAAATACCAAAACACGCATTTTTTTACCCGTGCCATGTGGGAGTAATACCGAGCCACGAACGGTTTGTTCGCCCTTAGCGGCATCAATACCCAAAATAATGTCTGCGTCAACAGATTCATCAAATTTTGCATGGGCATTTTTTACGACAAAATCCAAAGCGCTTTTCCAGGAAACAATTTTTGCTTCCTCCAGCTTCTCTTTGGCTTCTATATGTTTTTTTCCTAGTTTGCTCATTGCACGTCCATTTATTACTGTCTTTGAAAGTTTCAATCGACAACCGAAAGTCCCATGCTTCGTGCACTTCCAGCAACTATCTTCTTCGCTGCTTCCAAGTCCACTGCATTCAAATCAGGCATTTTAACCTTGGCAATTTCCTCGATGTCTTTCCATTTAATCGATCCTGCTGTTTCTTTGCCTGGATTTTTTGCGCCGGATTGAATGTTTGCTTTTTTGCGCAGCAATTCAGAAACGGGTGGAGTTTTGAGAATAAAATCAAAACTCTTATCGGTATAAATGGTAATGAGAACAGGTACCGTTTCGCCCTTGCGGTTGGCTGTTGCAGCATTGAATTTCTTGCAAAAGTCCATGAGATTAACTTGGTGCTGACCAAGCATCGAACCAACTGGTGGTGCAGGAGTGGCTGATCCACCATGGAGTTGAAGTTTTACTTTGGCTTTGATTTTTTTAGACATAGCGTTACCTAAATGTTATTTCTTGACCTGATCGAAACCCAGTTCTACGGGAGTCATGCGTCCAAAAATACTGACCATAACGGTGAGCTTTTCTCGCTCTTCGTCGACCTTATCAATAATGCCAACGAATCCCGCAAAAGGCCCCTGTGAAATGTGAACTTCGTTCCCAACAACAAAGGGAGCTTTCTCGTGAGGAACAGCAAGTTTACCTGACATCTGGGCAAAGATGCGATCGACTTCTTTATCGGACAACGGGACTGGGACTTCACCGCCCAAGAAGCGTGTCACGCGTGCCGTCGAAGAAACAAGCCGATATGCATCGCCTGTCATCTCCATTTGAATAAGGAGATAACCTGGGAAAATTTTTTCTTTTTTGGTTTTATCGTCGGAAAAAAATGAAACAGTTTCGCCTGCAGGCAATAAAACTTCACCGAAGATATCTTGCATGCTCTCTTCGATTATCCGTTTCTCGAGGTCCTTTTTGACGATATCTTCAAAACCGGTATAGACCTGAACTACGTACCAACGTTTCATTGTTCAACCAACCACGTAAAAATTTTGAGAACCCTTATTAAAAGCGCGTTACATGTTTGATGAAAGCAGTAAAAACTGCGTCCATACAACCAAGAATCACAGCAAACACCACCACCAATATGCAGACAATAATAGCCGAGCCGATAAGTTCATCTTGTGTCGGCCACGTTACTTTTTTTAATTCAGCCTTCACTTCATTGAGAAAGGCGATTGCTTTATTCATCTTAATAAACCCCGCACGACTTTGGCGTTTGTGTTCACTGGCAGGCCAGGAGGGATTCGAACCCCCAACCCGCGGATTTGGAGTCCGCCGCTCTACCAATTAGAGCTACTGGCCTTCCTCTTCATTATTTCGTCTCTTTGTGAGTGGAATGCTTGCGACATTTAGCACAAAATTTGCTAAGGGCAAGCTTCCCGAATTCTCTTTTTTTGGATACTTTTTTGCTGTAGTTTTTCATCCCACAGCCTTCACATTCTAGATGAATGATCGTTCTCTCTTTTGCCATATTCTCAAGCTCTCTTTTGTATAACCCGTTGGGTGTGGAGCCCGCGACCGGGTTTGAACCGGTGACCTCTCCCTTACCAAGGAAGTGCTCTACCAACTGAGCTACGTGGGCACCTACGTTCGTTGCTTCTTTTCTAAAAATAACGCCCCATTACAAAGGGGCGACGAGCACAGTATAAAGACTTTCAGTGGAGCTGGCAACTGGACTCGAACCAGCGACCTGCTGATTACAAATCAGCTGCTCTACCAACTGAGCTATGCCAGCACATCCTGTGGAGCGGGAAACGGGTCTCGAACCCGCAACCTTCAGCTTGGAAGGCTGACGCTCTAGCCAATTGAGCTATTCCCGCAACCGTTCGTTTTTTTCATTTTTCGCTCGAGGCTTATTCATGATGGTGGGGAGGACAGGATTCGAACCTGTGAAGGCTGTGCCAGCGGATTTACAGTCCGCCCCCTTTGACCGCTCGGGAACCTCCCCTACAAGCGCGTTTTTTCAAAAAAATTAATCAACCAGCTCAGCATAAAGAGAACGGCAATTTTTTCAATATTTTTGTACGGCCCTTATGCATTTTGTGGGGAAATATGCAAAATTCTTTGCTCTTGGTCGGTTGAATCGAGTGCCAGGCTTATGCGGCGCACGCTTTTTTTGAGCTCGCGTTCTTTGAGGAGATGGTCAATAACATCTGGCCACTCAATAAGAATAACAGCGTCTTGGTGAAGGTATTCATCAAATCCTGCCTGAAGAAATTCATGGATTGTTGTGATGCGATAAAGGTCAAAGTGATAAAATACGCGTTCATGCTCGCCCTGATACATATTGAAGTAACCGAATGTCGGACTAGTAACCGTTTCTTTAACCCCGCATTGTCGTAAAAGTTCCTTAATAAGCGTTGTCTTGCCGGCGCCAAGTGGTCCAACAAAGGTTAAAATACGATATCGTTCGAGGAGTGGTATAAGCGATGTGCTGACGATGTTGGCACATTCGGAGCGATGAAATTTCATGGTCAAAACCGTTTTTTTAACTAAGTTTTTTAATTTTTGCCTGAATGCGGCGTTCTTTCTTGGTTAAATTGTGAGCCGGGCTCTGGCGTGAGTGGCGAACGTCATTATCGTTTGGTTTAACGCTCACCATTTCAATGCTTGATTGCTCCATAAGTATATCAAGGGCTTCAGGGCTAAGCGAGTGAGTGGGGGATTCATTATCATCCAGCATGATAGGGTCATATTTTTCTATAGTTGTTTCAGTTGCTTGTGGGGAGGGTAGCTCAATTAAACTATCATGAAGGATGCGATAGAATTCATCGCTCCCCAGTGAATCAACGCCCATTTGCTGGCAGGCCTCACGAATTTCCCGATCCCGCGTGATGACCAGAATCTCTTTGTTGCGGTTATTTTCAACGTAACTCAAAATCCATGCGTCTGCCGTGCTTTTGGTACCGGAGTACATAATGACGATATCCGACTTAATGCTTCTGGATGCATGAGAAAATGGCCCTGCGTCGAATACGACAATTATCTCCTGGATCGTTGCCGTTTTTTTTCTTTTGTAGAAAGCCAATTGGCGGATAAAGGCTGCCTTTTGTTTATCAAGGTTATTTTTAAGACCAGGAAATAACTGTTTAAGAACATTGTATCCGTCGATTATGAGTATCATGGATAAGTTCCTGATATAGCGGGACCCTTTCTTACCTTAACAAAGCACTATCTTACTACAACGTCGTTGTAAAAAGGCATTTTTTAAGCTACCTTCGTAAAAAGTGTTGATAAATTCAGTGCGTTGATATGCGGTGGGGATGAGCATGTCTCAGCTCGTGCAGTTACGTCATAAAATTCGTTCTATTCAAACGACCAAAAAAATTACTCATGCCGTGCGCCTAATTTCGATGTCACTCTACGGCAAACTCGAGAAAATCAATCGACCTCTTGAAAATTATACTGATCACACTCAAGAGCTCTTTCTTGAGATGCTCCAACAAGCGCCTGAGACCTGGCGCAGTGAATTGCTTTTCCCTGACGACCTTCTTGATAGCCGGCCTCTCTATATTGTAATAGGCACCTCAAAAGGTTTATGTGGTGGGCTCAATTCAAATATGTTTAAATTTTTAGGTACTTCATTAACTATCGAAAAGCATCAAGCACCGGCATTTATAGCTGTTGGGTTGAGGGCTATTGCTGCTCTTAAAGAAAAAAAATTGGGGGAGTTGGTGTGTAGCTACGCCGATCTCAACTCAAATAATTTTCTTGCCGTTGCGGACGATATAATTGGAAGAATTGTTGAAGCCCCCATTCGGTATTCTTCAGTAACTTTTTATCATAATATCGCCAAATCTTTTTTCGTTCAGATGCCCAAAAAATCGACGCTTATTCCTGTTTCACACGATAGCCTCATGCCCTCTACCACATCGAGCGATACAGATGTTATCTGGGAGCAGAATAAAGCAACAATATTAGATTATCTTTCAGTATGCTACTTGCGTTGTGCAATTACGCATATTCTCTTTGAGTCTTTGCGCGCAGAACATGCGGCTCGCTTTTTGGCCATGGAAAATTCGAACAACAATGCTGAAAAGTATCTCGATCGCTTGACGTTACTGTTTAATAAGACGCGTCAGGCGTCAATTACGAGGGAAGTGTCGGAGTTATCTGCAAGCTTTCCTGCACGTTAATTGCATCATCAACAAGTTCAATTGAAGCTCCCAAAAGAGCTAATTTGTTTTCCAACTGATCAAAGCCACGTTGCCAGTGGTGGACACCAGTTATTCTGGTTTGTTCAAAAGCAACTAATCCCGCCAATGCGAGTGCGCATGATGCACGGATATCTGATGCAATAACGTCTTTGCCATAGAGCGCTTCAACGCCTCTGACGGTTGCTTTAGAACCCATTACTGCTATCTGAGCCCCCATCTTGCCGAGTTCTTGCACATGGAGCATACGGTTTTCATACACCGTTTCTTCGACAGTACTTGTTCCTTCGGCTACGCATAGTGCCGCCATCATAAGCGGTTGAAGATCTGTTGGAAATCCTGGGTAAGGACATGTTTTAAAAGAAATTGCACGTGAACGACGAGTTGCCTTTAAGGTTATTCCCGGTGCAAGCGACAACCTATGCGGATCGATCTGGGTGGTGATGGTATGGCCCATCTCAGTAAGCTTTTCAAGAAATATATCAAGGTGATCTGGCCGTGCATTGGCGACGGTGACGGTGCCACCGGTCATTGCTGCAGCAACCAAAATAGCTCCGGCTTCTAATCGGTCTGGCACTACGGTATGCACCACCGGTTTGAGGCGGGTTACGCCTTCGACCATAATGGTCGCTCCGGGAAGGATATCGATATGTGCGCCCATTTTTCTGAGGACATCAATAAGATCAAATATTTCTGGTTCGAGTGCGGCGTTAATGATGGCAACGTGTCCTTTGTGAAGACATGCAAACATCATGAGATTTTCAGTTGCCCCAACGCTTGGGTACTCAAGTACAATGCGTGTATAGGTGACATCTTGGGGCGTTTGAGGAAGTTGCGCTTCGACAAATGGATCTTTTCTACTGATCGTTGCGCCCATCTTCTTGAATCCATTGAGATGGTAATTGATAGGGCGTTGGCCAATAAGGTCGCCGCCGGGAACTGCAACGCGTGCTTTGCCGAAACGAGCAAGAAGTGGTCCCATAACTAAAATTGAGGCGCGCATTTTATTCATAATGTCGGGACGAACTTCATAGCGGCAGATGCCAAACGTGTCGATGGTGAGCTTTTTGTTGCTGATGTCAAAGGTGACATTGGCGCCGAGTTCTTGGAGTAACTGGATCATAAGCCGGACGTCGGCATTGTTGGGGACATTTTCAAGTATTGAAACGCCCTCGGTCAATATGAGCGAAGTGATAAGAACGAGTACTGCATTTTTTGCCCCATACACATCAACCACGCCCTGCAAGGGTTGTGATTTTTTAACAAGCACATATCCAGCGGTCATAAAGATCCTTATTAAAGTCATCACATTCTTCGACGGGTGTGATAATATCATTAAATCCTGATAAAAGAAAATAGGCACAATAACCATAAGGGCTTGTCCTCATGAACAAACAGAAAAAAATTATATGCATTATTCCAGCGCGTTTAGATTCGGTACGTTTTCCTCGCAAAGTCATTGCACCACTCAAAGGGCGTCCGCTTCTTGCCTGGGTGTGGGATGCGGTAACACGATGCACGCTTTTTGACGAAGTTTTTTTTGCCATCGATTCGCATGAGTCGGCTGCAGTGATTGAGGATTTTGGTGGTCGCTATGTAATGACGAGCCCAACGTGCAAATCTGGTACTGACCGACTTGTTGAGTTGTGTGTATCGGGCAAACTCACCGCTGACATCTGGGTGAATTGGCAAGGTGATGAGCCATTTGTCAATGAATCGATGGTTGCGACGTTGCTTCAAACAAGCACGCAAGATGACCAGGATATGTGGACACTAAAAAAATTGATTACCGATCCCAATGATATTCATTCATCAAAAATTGCTAAAGTTGTTTGCGATTCACGTGGACAGGCGATCTACTTTTCGCGCGCACCGATTCCTTTTTTTCGTGATGAACATGATCCCATCAAACTTGTTGCAAAAGAAACGTATTACAAGCATGTAGGGCTCTATGCCTACACTGCATCGGCATTGAATAAAATTGCTGTAATGGGAAAAAGTATTTTGGAAGATGCCGAAAAACTTGAGCAGTTACGTTTTCTTGAGCACGGCCTGCGCATTCAAGTACACGAGACGACACATGATGTGTTTGGTATCGATACCCCTGAAGATTTATTACGTGCCGAACGGCGTATTGCTAACGTCTAAAAGTTAATCTCTCTTGACTTTGCCTGACTATTTGCTAAATTCGCACGCTATTTTCAGCGTTAAATAATTTCGACTTGTGTATGGCTTTTTTGGCGGTGAACATCATGGTGAAAAACATAGTTAGGCTTCTTACTCTTTTTTGCGGCGCATTAATTTTTCCTGCGTTGTGCTATGAACCCTGCGATAGCGCGTTACAGAAATCGTTGCAAACTTTTTATGACAAATGCATGCAGCGAGGGTACCTTGCCGATGTGCATCGTGGGCAAGCTCATATTACATTTGCCCGACTGGCACACAACGAAGATGATGGCCTTGCAGCATTGCACTTAATTGAGTGGCTTGAAAAACAACATGATGTTAACAGTGTGCTCTTACTTTCGGCAATTAATGAGCTCTGTACCATCAAATTTACGCAGATCATGAATAATCTTGATGGCGCAAAGGATCGTGAGGCGCTGATTGAAAAATTCCAGCATCTTGCCGATACGGAAGTGGAAATACAGGGGGTTGCCTATAAGCCATTTCAAACGATAATGAGCAAAATGTTTTTGACGATTGCTATTGTTAACGCCAAAAAATTAAAATATGAACAAAAGAAAGAGGCGTTGGTATTTGTTCTCAACAAAATTAGAAAAGAAATGCTTGCGATTAATAGCAAGTTAGGCGAGAACAAAGTCCAAGACAGTGGAATACGGGAGTTTGTTGTGGCGCTTGAAGTGTATGCGGTGCGTATGCCTGTTGTTAACAAAGGAAAGAGCTTTTTATTTTCTCCTGCGGTAATAATGAGCGTATTGCTGCTTGTGATCATTGTTGCGGTGATTGTGGTAATTTATTTCTGCCCTCAGCTTACCGATAAAGTTATGAAGTATCTTGATGAGCATATTGTCCAGCGACTTGTGAAAGTGGCTACGGATGCTTATAAAAAATTTGTTGATGAGGTTGCGCATGCTACGGCAGCGAATTTGTCGTTCCCTTTGCGTAGAGCATTTTTTTCTGGTGCTGCGATAGAGGGTCAATTGGTAGCAGGAGTAGTCCCGCAGCCTGCAGCTCCTTCAGCCCAAGTTCCAGTTGGAGCTCCATCAGCTTTGGCTCAAGCACGAAATCTAGCTCACGTTCCAGCAGTTGGGCCAAGCCAACCTTCGCAACCAGCTCAAATTCGGCAACATCGTGTCCAACTGCAATCGGCGATGGTGCCTCCTCAAGGGCCAAGTCAAGGCAGCCAGCCATCCGCAATGGCTCGTGTTGGTAACTTTTTTAGAGGGCTTGGTGATTTGGTTGGGGCTCCTCAAGATGACAACGGTAGTGCACTCCCAGTCGACCCATTAGGGGTTGGTGCTTATTAGAAAGCTTTTTTATGATGAAAAAAATCGCTTGTTGTGTGACACTGTTTTTTCATTTGGGAATGGTATCTGCTTCTTTGGGTGATCCACGTGATGTGGCGATTCAAAAGGCGGTACAAACTTTTTATGACAAGTGTGTGCAGGCGGGGTGCTTTTCGGGCTTAACACTTCATCAAAATCATATCGATTTTACGCGATTTGCGCAGACAGTTGATGATGGCTTTGCGGTATTGCAATTAATCGAGTGGCTTGAAAAACAACATGACGATAAGAGTATTGTACTGCTTGCGGCGCTTAATGAACTTTGTTATCTCAAGCTTGTGCATTTTGTAAGTTTATTTGAGTGTCCTGGACACGATGCGCTGGTAATCGAAAAGCTTCACTACCTCGCAAATAAAGAAGTAGCGGTTGATGGGGCGAAGCAAAAACCGTTTTTGACGTCGCTGGGCAAGATTTGTTTGACCATTGCTGTTATCAACGCAAAAAAATTGAAACATGAGCGGAAAAAAGAATTTCTTGCACTTGCGTTGGATAAAATCGAAAACGATATGCTCAAAATTAACAGAGGGTTGGGAGTTGGTAGTGTTCGTGAAGATGAAATAAGAGAGCTTTGTGCAGCGCTTGAGGTTTATGCGGTACGAGTTACTGTTGCTGGTGTGAATTGGTTGAAGATTTCAGTTTTGGTGACGTTGGCTATTGTTATTATCTATTTTTTCGCGCCGATGATTGTTGATAAACTGGTAACATTCTTTGGCGAACATGTTATTCGTCCTATAATTGGTAATAGCACGAGCGACATCCAACGATCAATTCATATCTTACGTGCTGATGCACATGCGCAAATTGCACAAGTTTTGATAAACATTGCTCATCGGTTTACGCCTCTTATACGCAATCGTATATTTGCTGATAATGGTCGCTATCAAGTTCCTGATGCCAGAGGAGAACAGCGTCCTGATTGGTTAGAGGATGGGATACCAAGGTAAATTTTTTGAAGCCTGTTATACTGACCGCGTTTAGAACATTCAAAAAAATTATTTTTCTGGGTGATGAGATGAATAAATTTTCCGAAAAGGGGAAACGCGGAAGGTTGGAGGTTGTTGCCGGATCGATGTTCTCAGGCAAAACAGAAGAGCTTATGCGACGCCTGAAACGTGCAGAGTATGCCAAGCAACGCGTTTTAACCATCAAGCATCACATCGATAAACGTTATAGCCAAGTTCCGACGTGCATTGTTTCGCATGAAGGACGAGAGCGCTTCGCTTTTGTCATAGCGGACGGGGCGAGTGGTTTTGAAAAAATTCTAGAACTTTCCCGTAGTGACGTTGATGTTATTGGTCTCGATGAGGTTCAGTTTTTTAGCACTCCCATCATTAGTGTGATTGAGCAGCTGGTTGAAAGTGGCAAACGTGTAATCGCTGCAGGCCTTGATCTTGATTTCCGAGGCGAACCATTCAGCGTTATGCCAACGCTGCTGGCCCTTGCCGATGAAGTGACCAAGCTTAAAGCTATCTGTGTGATATGTGGTAGCGACGCGCATCATACGCAGCGCATTATCAATGGTCTTCCGGCAAAATATGATGACCCGCTTATTTTGGTCGGTGCGGCCGAGTGTTATGAAGCTCGTTGCCGTAACTGCTTTGTTATGGAAAAGCCAAAATGTGGGGTGGTGGCAGGGAGTGCCCAAGCAATGGCTACGAGCGGTGAGTGTGTCTAAAACAAAAACATCTTTTACCTGTACCAATTGTGGCTACCTAAGTATCAAATGGGTTGGCTGTTGCCCCGGTTGCAATGAATGGAACAGCTTAGTAGAGCAGCAGACAGCGCCACTCGCACGGGGTTCATTTGGAGGCAGTGCAAAGTCCGGAGATATCGCCCAACTTGTGCCGCTTTCGCAGATCTCATTAACACCCCAAAAACGTATGGTTACCGGCATTCGTGAGTGGGACACTGTGCTTGGCGGGGGGATTCTTCCGGGCTCATTCATTATTTTGACCGGTGATCCTGGTATTGGAAAATCAACACTCTTGTTACAAGTTGCCGATGCTATTGCCGCCGATCGCAAAGTTTTCTATTTCTCATCAGAAGAATCACTTGAGCAGGTTAAGGGACGAGCGTTGCGGCTAGGGATTGGAAACGAGAATTTATTGTTCTCAGATCAGGCAAGTCTTGAGACCATTGTGGCAACAGCCCAACAGGCAAAGCCAGCGCTTTTGGTAGTAGATTCAATTCAGAACTGTCATCTTTCTGCAGAATCCCACGCGATTCCTGGCACGGTTGCACAATTGCGCGAATCGGCTTTCCATCTCATGCGCCTGGCCAAAGAAAATGATATCGCCGTGCTCATTACCGGACATATCACCAAAGAAGGCGAGATGGCAGGCCCCAAGGTGCTTGAACATATGGTCGATGCAGTCTTTTATCTTCAGGCGGAAGACCGTTGGCACACGCGTATTTTGCGCTCGGTCAAAAATCGCTTTGGCACCATTAATGAAGTTGGATTTTTTGAAATGCATGAAAAGGGGTTGGTTGAAGTTGCCAATGTGAACCAACAATTTTTGAATGAAGCGTCTGGTGTTGCAGGAGCGGCGTTGGTGTGTTGCATGGAGGGTTCTCGTCCCATTTTGTCGGAGTTACAAGCCCTTGTGGTGGCGTCAAAGTTTGGTATTCCCCAACGGGTGGTGGCGGGTCTTGACCCCAAACGGGTCGTGCTTATAGCTGCAATTTTAGAAAAGTATCTTCAGATTCGGTTCAGCGCGCATGATATCTTTTTTAAAATCAGTGGGGGATTTAAAATTCGTGAATCATCGTCTGACTTGGGAATAGCATTGGCACTACTTTCGAGCTATTTTCAACAGCCGTTGCCGTCACGATCGGTTGCCTTGGGCGAAATTAGTTTGACCGGGCAGATTAAATCGGTTAATCAGATTGCCGCCTGCATCAAAGAGATTGAAAAGTTTGGACTTGAACGCGCCTTTGTTGCGCACAATCAGTTTGTCAAAGCCAATTGTACGACGGTGGGGTTCAAAAATATTTACGATTTGCTGCAGCTGTTTCCTGAGGAAAAGTGAGGCTGCAAACTAGTTCCTGGCTGTCGCGTCCCGTGCTTTTACGAGGCGTGCAGCTAGCCAGAATTTTCTGTTAAGCGCTGCGCGCATTTCGCTATATCGTATTCGTTCTATATCTGACGTGGTGACATTTCTTATCTGCGCGTTGATCAGGAGCAAAATCTCCTGCGATGATGTTGAAGAGAGCAATCTTCGTTCAGCGAGCATGAACAAAAATGGTTTTTCCAATTCATCATCAATAGATTTTTTCATAATTATCGTAGTCGCAAATTTATTGCCGATTTCATATAAAATGTCGAGTGGAAGATCATCACGCACAATTTCAAAAAATCGTTTTTTGGATTGAACGTTGGCATTGTAGCCATTCAACAACGTTATGGCATCTATCGTCGTATTAACAAGTTTGGTGAGCCATAAAGGTATATTGATGAGGAGATGATCGTTTACAATGCGGGGAACAGAGTCTGAGGTTTTAATGTGGTCGACGAGTTGCTTAATAACCGTAAGAGCAGTATCAAGCTTTGACGCCAGCAATTGGTTGCCGCTGCTTTTTATGCCATCTTGCAACGCATCTGTGATGACAGGATCGGGAGAATTTATCACAGCCTCGATGAGGAGCTTTTGAAGCCTTTCACGGCGTTGTATCTGCATCATATTTATTTTTGTGATGGCATCTTGAATTTGCTTCTTCCAATCGTGGAACGGTAGCAATATGTCTTGTAAGGCTTGTATCTGTGTATCTACTCGATTGTTGAAATCTTCCTCAGCGTCATCTTTTTCTTGCTGCGTATCTTTTTCGTGCTGCGCAAGATAGCGGTCTCGATCGTGATCCATCTGCTCAAGCTGCTGCAGTATGGTCTGGATATTACTTTTTGCGTTTTTTAGGCTTTCACGGAGACCTGCGTATGCGCGTATTCCCTCCAGGTCATTTTCTGTCCCAGCAGGGAGTGGCGTGAGCAAACCTACAATCCCTGGGATATTCATGAAGGTGATTGCAGTCTTGCTCTCTTGATCAATGAAATCGCGGTAACCCCTTTTTCCCGGTTTTTCCCATACGGCATGCGCAACTATGTTTTGTGTTCGTTGGAGAGCGTTTTGAAATTCATTGCTGTGCAAAATTGCTTCGGATGCGGGCGGTACAATTTGTGCGGCAAGGACGGGCTTGTAGGTGATAAAAAGGCAAACACTGATGAGTAAAAGAAACAAACTATTGGGATTTTTTAGACCTGCATTAGTATCTTCCATTACATTATCCTTTATCTGCGATTTTGCAGGTGGTAAATAAAACGGCGCGTATCTTTTCAAATTATTTTTTCTCCGCCCACTGCTTGCGAGCCGCTTCTTTTTGATCCCGTTGTAGATCGAGCGCTTTTTTCTGTCTGTCCCATTCCTGCTCTTCGGGGGTGAGATGCGCTCCCTCTTTGATGAGTAGAGCTACGACCGCTTGCGCATTGCGCACCATTTCTTCAATGCGGGGTTTTTTTACTTGAGCTTCGGCATAGTATGGGGACTTTGGGTCTTTTAGATCTTCTTGTATATACTCCAATTCTGATTTTGCGCGACGAAGCTTGTCTTGTGCTCGACTAAGCACCGAACCTATGGTGGTGTCTGGATTAGGGTTTGCACGTTTAATAAGAAAAAGTTCTATGAGTTTTGGATTTGTTTGCTCGATTGCTTCAGTGAGGAGATGCCAATCTTTGATGTCGGCTCCTTTATCAATGAGCGACTTAATGAGTGCATTTTTTTCAGGCACAGGTATGTTGCATTTCAAAACATAAAGAATCAATGGTCGATCACGTATTGTTGCTTCTTTAGCATTCAACAATTCAATCAATGATGTAGCTACTTCGAATTGCTTTTCGTTCAATGCCTTTGCAAACTGTATCAGTGCTTTTTCTGGCGTAATGCGCTGAGCAGCCGCTTTCTTTTCAGCTTCTGGTGAACGCTTGTGTCGTTTCTTTTTTGCCGCCCTTTGTAGCGCGCGTAAGCCTTTTTGAGCAGCCTTATAAAATTTTGCGGCTTTAATGTGCGCCTCTTTCATATGTTTCTTTTCTTCAGCAGTTAAAGCTCCTCTGCTTATAATCTGTGCATTTGCAGCGAGAAATTCTGAAAAGAGCGCTGCATGCCGGAGAGGATCCCTGGTAATTACTATCGCTCCAGTAGGGTCCTTGATATACCAACCAAAAAGACCACGAATCGATATGACTTTGTCTTTTTCTTTTAAACTGACGGCTGCTTTAGTTCTTGGATGAAAAAGTTCACTATGTTGAAAAAGAGCGGCGATAGATGCGAGCGGCGGAATGAAAAAAAGGTTGCCGCATTGATCCTGAATATAGGACTTTTTATCAATTAAAAGAGCATAGCCAGCGGTGCGGGGAAGACCTTTTGCTTCACTATATACTCGTGAGCCACCCAAAAAATAATAGGCGCAAGCAGTTGTGTCTCTCATGGCTCCCGCAAAAGGGGAATTGCCGAATGATATTGAGTACGGCTCATTCTTTTTTTCGAGGTAGGCGGTTTCAAAAGGAATGTCGTGGCGTTCATGTGTGTGTTCGTCAAATTCACATTCTTGCTTCATCAGCGTACTTCCCAAGAGAGCTGCGTTTTTGGGATTTTTGCCGAGGCTAATTTGGAATTCTTCGAGCGAAGTTCCGCGTAACAGAAGCGCCTTATTCTGTCTCCTCGCTTCATATTCTAGGGCTATAATTTTTGCCAAGATGTTTGTTTGAGGTTCTGTCTTAAGGCTTGCGACTAGTCTTCCCATCTCCTCGTTCATCAGCGAAAATGCGCCTCTACCTATACGCCAATAAATTGGGTTATCGTTAAATGGTTTGTGTGCGCGTAGTATTCTTTCGGTAAGGGATTGTGCAAATTCATTTGCATGAGATTGAATTGTTGACGAAAAATGCAGGTCATTGACGCTATTTTTAAGTAGCGGATATTTGCTGAACAGCTCGGCTGCAAGAGAATTGTTGATATAAAAAGAAGCATTTTTCGCCCGCCCCCAAAAAAATGTTTTGTTAATTTCTGCATAGATATCAAACATTTGTTTTCGTATAACAGGTGCTGTTTCGTCGCTGTTGAGTATTTTTCTAAGGTCAGACCAGTGCTTTTCATCACGCTTGGATTCGCCGAGCGTGTCTTCCGCTTGCGCTTGGAAGGGGTTGAATTGATCTTTAGCTTCAAAAACTTGCGTGATGCAAAAGAGTTCATAGATAGTTGTCGGAATAAAAACTACATAATAACTATTGCCTTTTAGCTGTTCGTTGATCTCCTTTTGTATGAAAAATTCTTCAGCGCACGGTTGTCCTGAGCTTAAGAGCTCATTCTGCTCTTTCTCGGGCAAACTCTGACGCGATGCACATTGGCCATTGATATGTGAGCAAAATAGCAGCAATGGCATCACTATTTTTAAGATCGCTAGCATCAAGCGGTACAAAGCCTTCGGCCGTCTTTTTTACAATCAATAGTTCCGACGACAGTGGCGATTGTAATGAACACAAGCTCAGTAACGTGATGAGAAACAATCGTATCGAGATCTTCATTATTCCCTCCAGCAAAATGATTCTGCCTAAAAAACTAGTTTTATGCGGAGTATATTCCGGAGGGTTGTGAGGGGGCTAGGGTTTGTGACTTTTATCGCTTAAACGCCGCCACAATACCGATACTTGCCAAACTTGCGGTAAACCCAGGAATCATTGCAGGGATAGCTGAGTTGAAGTGGGGCCAGACGCCGGCAACAATGCCGCCAACAATGACACCCGCAATTGCCGCTCGTGTGTTTTTCATATTTGTTTGTAATGACACAAGCATGAGTGGTCCAAATGAACATCCAAGCCCTGTCCACGCATAATAGACAAGATCGTAAATACTTTTTTGATCATTAATCAAAGCGAAGCTCAGTGCAATTACGCAAATCACCACAACGCTGACGCGCGATGCTATTTGAACTGCAAGCGTACTTTTTCTTTTAAGAAGCGTTCCATAAAAATCTTCAGCCAGTATCGATGCTGACGCTAATACCTGTGCACCAATGACATTGATCGCAGATGCCATAATGGCGCACAGGATGATGCCGGCACAAAATGGAGAAAATAATGCTTTGGTCATAGTGACAAAGATCAGCTCGTTATTGGCAAGCCCTTGAGGGAAGAATGCAATACCAATAAGACCAACGCAGATAGCAGCTCCCAGGGTGATAGTCTGCCATGAAAGGCCCACATACTGCGCCTTGGGCATATCCTTAACATTTTTGATACCCATAAATTTGGTGACGATATGCGGTTGGCCAAAGTAACCAAGTCCCCATCCTGCAGCAAGCATGATGATAGAAAGTGCATGTGACAATGAATGGGGAAGAAGATTGAGCGATAAGCCCTTGGCGTGTGCAAGCGACACAATTTGTCCAATGCCTTGTGTATGGAAGAAAGCTACGAGAGGTACCAAAATAATCATGGCGAGTAAGAAGAGTCCTTGAAAAAAATCTACCCAGGCTATGGAGAGATACCCACCCAGTAAAATATAAAAGACAACAAAGGCGCCAATATAAATTCCCGTTGCATAGCTGAGGGAGAAAAGTGATTCAAACAGATGACCGAGTACAACAAAGTTTGCCGAAATGTAAAACATAAAAAAGAATAAACAAAAAAGCGCGGTGACGGTACGCAATAATCCCGTCTTGTCATCAAAATGCTTTGAAAAGAATGACGAGATAGTTGGGCTCTGATAACGTTCCGTAAGTATGCGTAAACGAGGCGCAACAAATTTCCAGTTAAAGTACATAAAAACGACCAAGCCTATTGCTGTCCAGGCTTCAATGAGTCCGTGGGCGTATACTGCTGCCGGAAATCCCATAAACAACCAGCCGCTCATGTCGCTTGCGTGTGCAGCAAGGGCGGTGATCCAATAATTGAGCGAACGTGAGCCGAGGATAAAGTCGGCGGCTTTTAAGCTTTTGCGGTAGGCGAAGAAGCCTATTGAACCGAGGATCGTAAAATAAACGCCGAAGGCTACAACAACATCCATATTCATGGAGCATCTCACATTTGGGTGGTGGCACTTTAGTGATTTTGTATCGAAATTTTAACGATCGTTGGCGCTGAACGCAAGATTTACGGAGTATTGCCGTGCAGACTCTAAGAAATAGTGCAGTTTCGTAACCGCGCTCGCAAGGTGCCTGCCCCTTGAGATATTTTTTCTTCAACGGCAGCGCTCAGTCGTTCGCCACTCTCGCAAAGAACATCTGCATCAGTACGATCAAGAAGCGAAGCAAGGATGATGCATTTTGCAGACACAAAACGTTGTTCATGTTCAAGCATCTCAAGTTCTTGTTCAAGAATTTTTTGAGCATCAGAGAGCCTTGAAAATATATAATTCAGATTAATCTCCGGCGCTGTAAGTTCGTTATTGACGGCTGCTTTGTGCAGACTATTAAGCTGATCGCTTATCTGCCCAACAAATTTTTCAATGTTGCCCTTGCTGTTTGGCCCGCGCAGCCAACCTTTGAGGATATCACGATCCTCCTTTTGCTGATGTGCAACCATGCTGCAGATTAAGCTGAATGCCTCCTTGAATGCCGTTTTTATCATCGATTTTGTAATGCATTTTTCGTGAGCAAGATTCTGCAATGGTTCGAATGAGGCTATGGGCTGCTGTGGAACAACCTGTGCTCCCATAAGCGCCATGGGAAAAAGCATTATTGCAAAACCATAGAGGGATGCGCGCATGAACAGCATGAAAATCCTAACGAGTAAAAGTTTTTGTATAAAAAGTCTACATGAGTAATGCAATTATATCATGTGATCCAACGGAAAATCAGGACGAAGCGATGTAAGAAATTCACCACATTTTTGACCTCTATCGCCCAGAAGCCCAGCGCTCCAAAAATTATAAAATCTACTTCCATCTGTCCCTTTCAAAACAATTTGACGCCGCTACCGTCATTTTGAGACTCATTGTGACGCTTGCGGCGTCAAATTGCAAAAAATACTCCCCCAAACAGCACGAAATCAGTTAATTTTTATTCGTTAGCGGCTTGAAAGGCAGCCAAGGATTCTGGACCGTGCTCGTCAAAATTTAGCCAAGTAGCATACTTTTTAGAGCTACTTGGCTAAATTACTCTATTGCCTATTGATCCAGGTAGCTGTTAGCCTATGCATCGTTGGCTAAAAACTTCGTAAGCGATTTCTTAAAAAAAATAGGCACAAAAATGAAAGCCCTCTCTATCAAAATTAAAAAAAACTTTGTTGGCCGCTTCCTTGAACTTGAGAGACTTAGGGCAATAGGTTCATCAAACGAAGCGAGCATTATCATCATGTACGGCCGTAGAAGAATAGGAAAAACTGAGCTTCTTGAGCAGGCTTTTAGAACCAGAAACATTCTAAAGTTTGAGGGAATTGAAGGGCTCAAAGAAACGGCACAGTTTGCCAATGTCATGACTCAATTGGCTGTGTATGTACAAGATCCAACCATCGCCAAAGTGGTAATTAGTACATGGACAGAGTTCTTCCAGCTATTGGCGAAATATACGCGGAGGGGGAAATGGACCATTTATTTGGAAGAGCTGCAATGGCTTGCACAGTATGAAAGCACTCTGGTCTCGGAATTAAAATATGTGTGGGATAATTACTTCCGCCATAACCCGCAGCTGATTATTGTACTGTGTGGTTCGGCACCATCATTTATGCTTGATCATGTAGTTCACTCAAAGGCCTTATACAATAGGTCACAATACGAATTTAATCTGAAAGAGTTTAATATTGTTGAAACAAAAGAGTTTCTAAAAAAACGCAGCAATAAAGAAGTTATGGATGCCTACCTAACCGTTGGTGGTGTTCCAGAATATCTAAAATGGATCAACAAAGAGTCATCGGTCATTTTGAGCTTATGTAAAAATTCTTTTACGTCAGGTAGTTTTTTTACCCGTGAATATGAGCGCATTTTCACCAGCAATATGTCAAAAAATATTCACTATAAAGAAATAATTGAACTTCTCAGTAAGAAAAAATTTGTTACACGAAAAGAGCTTGCCCGCCAACTTGACATTACCGCTGGTGGCTCATTGAGTAATGTTTTGCTTGATTTAGAAAAATCGGGTTTCATAAGCAATTATTGCCCATTTAATTTAGACGAGAAAAGCACTCTTACGCGTTATGTCATAGATGACAGCTATCTTCATTTCTATTTCAAATTTATCAAACCGTTACAAAAGAATATTGAGACGGGCGCTTATAACCAGAATCCAAAGGCGGCTATCAAAATGGATAGTTACATCAAATGGCTTGGGTTTTCATTTGAAAGATTCTGCCGAAAATATCACTACATTATCGCTAAGATTTTGAATTTTTCTGGCGTGCATTACCAATCAGGAGCTTTTTTCAGTCGCGGCACCGAGCGAGAAAATCCTGGCTATCAAATCGATTTAATATTTGATAGAGCAGATAATGTTTATACGATTTGTGAAATAAAATATCTGCAATCCAAAGTTGGCACAAGTGTTATAGATGAATTTGAAAAGAAGCTGGCACTTTTTCCCAACAAGGCGAATAAAACTATTCACAAAGTTTTAATTTGCAGCGAAGGTGCCGATAAGGCATTGATAAATAGATCATACTTTGACGACATTATAACGCGTGATCAGCTCCTTGACGCAAAAAATTATTGATCGTCTTTACCTGCAAAAACGTAGTGCTGGAAATATTGTTGGATGGCAGTCGTCGTGTGACTTAATAGCACGCTTGGAAAAAAAAGAATAAACAAAATGAACGAACAAATAATTTTTACAGTTGTTTAAAAAAAATGATCTGTATGTATGTTTTTAACTGTCTAAAAAGACAGCTGAGTCAACGGTATCAATGAGGGAGGGCTAATGGGATGATCAATTAAGATCGAGCAAGCAAACGCGGCCTAGACGTTGAGGATTATGCCAGGTCTATGTGGAATGGAAAGGTTGCAGGCTATCTCAAGAATTCTAAAGCACTGGGGTACAAATTCGATTGGGAATCACATCGCGCTGCCGGCTACTTTGAACATGGGGCGTGGTTTTAAAACTTTCGGTAAAGTGTAAAAGACATTGGCCATTAAGGGGACTATGGATGCGACAACCCATGGTCCTTCTCATTTTTGCAATGATGAAAAAAAATTATGACATTTTGTATGACAAACAAATTATGTCTGATAACCCAGTCCTTCAATTTTCGGCGGAAGGAGCCGTTGTAATAGGTCGCTAAGTTCTTTGTCTTCATACGGTCCTGTAAGCCATTCGAGAGTTACTTCTATACTTATTTGGTCGGAAAAATTTGGCTTTATACGGTCTGCGAGAAGAAAAATAATTTCTTTGAACGTTTCAATGTTCCCCGCGGTTTTTTTTAGACAACCGAAGCCGCAGCACCCATGCCACGCACTCTCGGGCTCTTTAATCTGCATGTTGAAATGCCTGATTTTGTCGTTTAAACATTCGCAGGCAAGGCCGAGCGGTGTGCGGGTTGAATCTTCTACAGCGAATTCTGGATGAAATTTTTTTTGCAAAAGCCATTTAATAAGTTGGACGTCGCCATTTTTTATGGCATTCGTGAAAACTGCTTGTTTTTTATTCGCTTCAATAAGGGGGGTATTATCAGCCTCCATACTCAACAGACTACTGAAACGCCATATAGCAACGAGCGTCAGCGACAGAATATGCAAATTTTTCTTCATTGCAGGCACCTTCTCTCTGACTTTGTTATCATTGGTTACAAACAAAATTTAACAAAATTCTGACGAGCGAACCAGTGCATTATCACTATAGTGCTACAACTTCTCAGAATTTTTTAACCTGAATGGAAAAGATAGGTCGCCAGCCGAAGATTATTTACACGTTAAAAAAAAATTTTAAAAGAAATGGATCTTTCATGTTCATCAAGTTTTTTAAATGGTTTGCTTACGTTTTTACAGGAGCATCAGCACTACTTTTGAGCACGCTCGTTATATTCTCACTATTCAACAAAAGCGTTCCCATCAATCAATCAACCAAAACATGTCTGATCACCGGTGCATCATCGGGAATTGGGCGTGAAGTAGCTCGTGAGATGATAAACCGTGGGTGGAAGGTTATTGGTATTGCACGGAGGGAAGAGATACTCAAAGAGGTTGCTCATGAGTTTGGCGAAGCATTTATTCCATATGTATGCGATGTAAGCATTCCAGAACAGGTTGCAACAGTCTCTGAGGCGATTAAAAAGCAGGGGCTACAACCAACACTTTTCTTCTTGAATGCTGGTACCGGCTATGCCGATGGCAAATTTCAACCACTTCTCAACAATCACCGACAGATATTTGATACCAATTACTTTGGGGTTATTGCATGGGTCGACGCATGGCTCAATGGAGTAACAACCTATGGCGGTGGAACTTTTGTTGCAACATCTTCAGTTAATGCACTCTTCGCAGGTCCTGGAGCTGGTGGCTATGGCGCAAGCAAGTCCGCACTTAATGCCTGCTTCAAAGCACTGCGCTTGCAGTACCTCAATGATAATATTGGATTTATTCTTGTGTTGCCTGGCCCCGTGGCAACGGAGATGCTCAAAGCTCCTCGTCCAATGCCATTCACTCATCAGGCTACTGACGAAGCACGCTACATTGTTGATCAAGTTTTTAAAGGTGCGCAGCACATAGAGCCGTCTTGGTTTTATTCGTGCCTGCTCAGAAAATTAAACTGGTTGCCAGATACGCTTGTGTTGAAAATAGTTTCCTAAAGAATAGTGCCAAAAACGACGATGCGTGTCAGGCAGCTTTAAACACCGAAGTGATGAAGCCACGAGACACATTCCAGCATGCTTGGCCTCTGCTGTTCTGCCACCACCTTTTGTAGCAACTTGATATCAGAAAAAATATTGCTGTCAGCGTAGTGATCAAGTAACGCGGCAAGAATGATCAATCTGATGTGGAATTGTCTATGTTCATGTTCAAGGGCTGTACCTGTTCTCATGAGGTAAGAATTAACATTCTCTAGCGGAAGCTCGGACTCACTTCGAATATGTGTATATTTACGCATAGATCTGCCAATATTGTTTATCTGCTTTTTTATCGCATCAACATGAAAATTAATTTCTTGACCAAAGTTCTGTCTGCGTAACCATTCTTTGATAGCGCTTCGATTATCAGGCTGTTGCACGAGCAAGTTACATATGAAAATGAAAGTTTCGTTGAATGCATATTGGATCGACTCTGTTGTAACAAACGCCGTTGCCAATTTCTGCAATGGCGTAAAAGCGGTGATTGCTGGTTCGGGAGCAACTTGTGCTCCGATTAGAGCAGCCGGTATGAGCAATGTCATAAGTCCGTAGGTGAATGAGCGCGTGCGCAACACAGGCATCCTTTGGCTGGTACAAAAAGAAGATAAAATATGACAATGACTACGAGTACCTTCATGACTAACTGTGATATGTGAATATTTTGCATTTTTCTTGAAGCAAGGCTTTTCTCAAAGCTTTCTCTAGCGAGCAGGCGACACGTTTGACCGTCCTCTTCGCTCAGTTGCAGCAACTCAATTAGGTCTTCAACATACAATGAGATGATGTGTTCTATAGGCAATCTTTTTTGCAGAGCCAATGCTTGTGCGGTGTCATTAAGTGTTTCTTGTACGCGTAGGGACAGTTGACTCAAAAAATCTTGTACAGGCCCATCTTCAAAATTTTGTTGTATTAACTGTTGTTCAAAAAGTTCCAACTGCCTGTGTTGTTCGTGGGTGAGCATTGCGCGGGCAGTTGGGAAGATACAGAGCAATGCGAGTGGCAATAAAAGCGTTAAATGACGTGCTTGCATGACTACTTTCTCCTTGCGTCTGACGGTTACAGGAAGTAACGATAGGCAACAAGAAGTAATTATAAAAAGGATTACTTTTTAATCAACGAATATGGGTGAACAGTCTCTTAATCAGTGACCGTTGTTATTGTTGCCGTTATACAGTAAAGACTTGTCGAATTTTTTGCAGCGTTCAGAAATAATTTTGAACGCCTCTTCAACCGTGTCCACCGCTATAAGAATATTTTTATCTTCCGGGGTCACAAGTCCGTAGGTCACTGCTCTATGATCAATCCATTCAAAAAGTGGCTGCCAATAACCTTTATCAATCATGACGATGGGTACTTTGGCCATGCGGTTGCACTGTACCAATGTTACAATCTCAAAAAGTTCGTCCATGGTCCCAAAACCACCAGGGAAAATTACAAAGCCGACCGAATAACGTACCAAAAGCCACTTGCGCGAGAAAAAGTGTGTCATCTGGATATTCTCTTGGACGTAAGGATTGTCTTTTTCAACATTTAAACGTAAAAGTCCGATGCCGGCAGAAATAATTTGGTTGGGGCAATTCCCCGACAAATTGCACTCCTTTAAAAATTCGATAGCGCCCTGGTTTGCTGCAGCCATAATTCCAGGGCCACCACCGGTGATTATAGAAAAACCTTCACCGGCAAGCATTTTGGTGAGTTGTGTTGCCATCTTGGAGTGAACGCTATCATGAGGAATACGAGATCCGCCAAAAACGGTTATCGCTGGTTGCGGAAGTCGTGTAAGCCGCCACATTCCCCACATAAGTCGTGCATTGATTTTGAATAAACTTTTGAGAAATCGCGTGTATTCAAAAAGGCGTCGCATTTTCATTTCTCGTCCCCCCTTACTTTGATCATCTTAGTTCAGAAATTTTATTGCCTCCGTTATATCGACATCGTCGATTATAAGAGCGCTCAATGCGTGGCAAAATTTGATTGCCTCAGGAAGACTTTTTTGATGAATATTTCTGCCAATTGCAGCACCTTGTGCGCCGCCATTATGTATTTGATGATGTAGATCTTGTAAGAAGTGAGCAGCGTCTTTAGAAGAACCTCCTGAACAAATAACTTTAGTTGTTCCAGCAGCCATGGTTGCGATGCGCAATAATTCGGCACTTTTACGTCCGTCCGATGCCTTGGGAGCATTTACTTTAACAAAATCTGCGCCTAAGCATGCAGCAACACCAGCGGCGCCTGCAATAATGTCCGGATGCCGCTCATCAGTAATGGCGCGTCCACGTGGATACATCCAAACAATGGCAAGCAATCCATTTTGATGCGCTTCATAGACAGCCTGTGCGGCGGCAGCAAGCATGCGAGATTCGTATTCGCTTCCCAGATAAACGGTGATGCCCACACCAACAATATCAAGACCCGTATGTGACTTACATGCCGCAACGTCTGCTACCGAGTGCCAACAGTAACTACGTGGATCTGAATCTGTTGCCGGAACAAGATCAGTTTTGCCATTGAGTTTGACCACATAGCGCACGTTGCGATAATCACCAGCATAACGGGCAAGCAGCCCTAAATGAGTTGCAAAAGCTCCGATGCGGGCTTTACTGGCTATTTCAAACAAATGACGCGGGTCGGCATCGTCAGGTGCAATGCCGGGTCCGTAAAAATCTTTATTGAGATGTTCGACTTTTTGATCGCCGGCAAATAAAAAAAGCCGTCCAGAATTTTCGGTGGCTTTTGTATAATTTTGGGAAAAAATATCGCGTGATTTTTCGGGGACCGTTAACGGTACAACAAAGTTAGACACCATAAAGTTCTTCCGTACAGGTTTGTTCTCCTTTTTCCTTCTTCCACCTTTTAAACCTTAGTGTACGTTGATTGGCTATTAAAAGTCAGCAGAACTGAGCAGATAGTTTGATTTAGCGCTCAACCACAACATCTTGACTAAAAACTTGTGACGCCTCAACAGGCTCTTCAAATATGCCACAAAAAATTGGTCGAGCACTTGATTGGAGGACAACCGATCCATCTGGATCGACCCAGACAACCAATGAACCACCCTGCATATGCAAGGTGACTTTTTGTTCTTTTACGATGAGGTTTTTTTGAAACAGAAGACCGGTAATGCACGCAGCGCCAGAGCTACAGGCAAGTGTGATGCCGCAACCACGTTCAAAAACAGTTACCTCATAAGAACTGTTATCTCCTGCACGAGACTGCCATATGAATTCGACGTTGGTCTTGTGAGGGAAGCTTTCATGCGATTCAATTGCCGGACCATGAGCGCGCACCCATGATGCATCTTTTTTATCAAAAATAATAAAATGCGGATTGCCTATTGATACAACATGGCCTTTGAGCGGCGTCTGTTCTACAACAATCTCCCGTTCACCTTCATAGTTTATGGCACCAACACGCGTAATAATTTCGCATGCCTGCCCTTGTCGTGTGTGTTGAACGATGCATTCAGCAACACGTGCGCCAATTTTTACAAAAAAATTTTCAGGAAAATGATACGTAGTAAAAAGATAATGGGCCACACATCGTAGCCCATTAAGACAGTTCTCCGCTTGATTGCCATCAGCGTTAAAAATGAGCATTTCCGGCATTCCCGCTTGTGGGCATCCGGTTATGATCAAAACACCATCAGCGCCAACGCCATAGTGCCGATCGCATATGCGCATTACAAATTGTTTCCACGCCATTCCCTTAAGTTCATTCTGCATAAAGGTTAATGGCTTTTTGTACCAATCAAAAATAATAAAATCATTTCCCAATGATTGGTATTTGATAAAGTTTTTCAGAATTGACATGCAGTTTCCGTTGTCTCGCGATGGGCAAGAGGCGTAAATACTTTGCTTAAGTAATTACGACCGGAGTCGGCAAAAATAACCACGACCACGTCGTGAGTGCTTAACTTTTTTGTATATTCAAGAGCAACGTGCATTACTGCGCCGCTGCTGATACCCACCAAGATACCATGCTGCGTCGCTAATTTTTGTGTCATGGCAAATGCGTTATCATCACTAATCGGTATAATCTCGTCGATTACTGCTTGATCAAAAGTGTCGCTGATAACATCAATACCAAGTCCTTCAACATTGTATGCTTTTGGCTCTTTGCTTGAATACATCGATGTTGCTGCATCAACGCCAATGATTTTGACGTTTGAATTTTGTTCTTTTAAATAACGGCCAACACCCGAAATGGTTCCGCAGCTGCCGGCGCCACAAATGAAATGAGTAATTGTGCCTTCAGTCTGTTGCCAGATTTCAGGGCCGGTAGTGGTGTAATGTGCTTTAGGGTTGGCCTTGTTGAAATATTGGTTGGGCATATGTGCACCGGGAATGGTATGCGCCATACGTTCAGCAAGTGTATGATAATTACGTGGATCATCGTGTGAATCGGTATTAGGGCATACATGAACTTCAGCGCCATAAGCACGCAATGCGGCAACTTTTTCATGAGCGGTGCGATCCGGAACCGTAATAATGACGCGATAACCTTTAACTTTGCCAATCATCGCCAAGGCAATGCCCTGATTACCCGAAGAGGCTTCAACAATAGTGCCACCAGGCATGAGCTTGCCGGTGCGTTCAGCTTCTTCCACCATAAAAAGCGCACTGCGATCTTTAATGCTTCCACCAGGATTGAGCATTTCTAATTTTGCTAGCAATGTTGGGTTTGTTCCAAATTCCAAGCGCATCAGAGGCGTATTGCCAATCATCTGCAAAATTGTTTTGAACTGCTTTGTATTTTCCATGAGTTTTCCCCGTTAGATAACTCTCAACCACCTGATCTGAATGGCCCAAAGTGTAAATCGTTTCACGTTTTATTTCCACTACTCTTCAGAACTATCGATTTTTGTCCATAACGATAAAAATTGATCAAAGGGCATTTGTTGGGCACGCAAATTCAGAACCTCTGGTGGAATTTTGTCCATCTGTAGACGATAGAGGGCTTTAAGATTGTTACGCAATGTTTGGCGCGGGTGCTTGAAGCAACTACGTATAAAGATCCAAAATTTTTCTTCGTTTTTGATAGTGGGAACCGATTGAATTGATGTGAAATATAATAATCGTGAATGAACTTTTGGCGGTGGCTCAAACGCCGTAGGTTCAATTTTTTCAAGCAACTCCCACGTAAAATGGCGTTGGAGTAAAAGAGTTGTCGGGCCATAGCCTCTGCCGCTGCTCGCAACAACTTTTTGAGCAACTTCCTCCTGAACCATCACCACGCCTTCAGTAAACAAATCTTTATTTTTCTGAAACAAAAAAAGAATAGGGAACGTAATTTGATAGGGAAGATTTGCCAAGACAACCCATGGTTTATGAGGCCTGAGCTCACTCATGTCAACCGTCAAAATATCCTGATTTTTGACGATAAAACGTGGATCGGTAATGGTTTTGGTGACCACCGAGACCCATTCTTTATCAATTTCATACGACCAGAGTTGCTTACAACAAGTTTGTTTAAGAATTGATGTGGTTAAAAAGCCATCGCCACAGCCTATTTCAAGAACCGAGGTTGTCGCATCAATGGCAACACGCTCGATCATGTGATCAACCACCGATTGTTTACGTAAAAAATGTTGGCCATAAGCCTTTTTTTTACGAGGAAAATCGGATGCTTGACGATTTTGCGAGAATCGTTGTGTAAAAGGAGCTCGTTTGGTGTCAAATTTGTTTTTCATAAACGCTCGATATTCCCTGACAAAGCGCATTTTTATTGACTTTCAGCAAATTTAAATTATACTCAGCACCAGATTTGTAAAGGTCTTTGAAAGTTACGGGGGCGTATTTGGTCTTGACGTGATATTACGTGAGCTGAGTGCGTGCCGAGTTTTGATGGCAAACTCGTAAAAGAAACCGTCAATCAAATAAGTGCAGACTATACAGCTGCTCCAGTCGCTTGCTTTGCCTAATAAGCTCTGTTAGCGATTCTTGTGAAGTCGGCGTGTCTATCAGCTGACCCACTCGTATAAACCAGATGGAACTTTGTTGGTAAGACTTTTCCAGGGGTGTAGCCAGCATCGTATACTGAACCGGCTCTTAAACGCAGGTGCTCTTGCTTTTGTTTAAGAGAATGATCAAGAGATACGCATGTAGGACTTAGCGCTCGTGCTATTGCGGACATGGGTTCGACTCCCATCGCCTCCATACTTTTCGCCTTCGCCCTCACTCCGTTCGTGGCTACAGATGGCAGGCGCCTTTGCTCTAATATTTCAAACGCTGTAAAAATCATCACCATCTACCAGAGCTTCTTCATTTTCTTGCCTAGATTTTCTTCGCTGTTGAACTGGGTTAAGTGTATTTTTAACATCAATGGCAAAAGTTAGTACTTTGATTCGCCATTCAGCTGCAACAAAGGCACATGCAAGCGATGCTTCGTCTATGTCGGTCAAATACATAAGACTACTGAGCAAGCCTTCAAGCTGCTTGATTAAAATTTGTTTATCTTCATCCGAAAATTGGTGTGTTGTATCAAGATCGCCTAAAAATTGCGCGATAAGACCCACCTGTTTTTGAATTTGTTCCATGACGAATGTCTGATCTTCTGAAGGCTTTTGTGTTCGAAAGATAGTGGCGAATTTTTTAACCCATGTGGAAGGCTTTTGTAGCGCTGCTGCACACTGGGTGTTACACCAGATCAATGCCATACATGCAAAGACATATTTTTTCATAACACAATCTCCCTGCTGAGTTGATGAAAAAGAAAATTCTAGAAAACATTACTCTTTTTGAACCAACCAGGCAACTGTATTGTTATGAATAATTTTTAGACCAACTGCCTGATATTCTAGGGCTTTAGTTGGGCGCGAAACCCAGTTAATCACATCAGGCTCGCGTAACAAAAGTCCCGCATCTGCTGCGGATAAATATTCCAACAGATAACGCGGTGATATGCTTGCGACGCGATAATGCGAAGAGGGGACGCCATAACGGCCAAGGGCCCGTATAAACGTTTCTTTATCTTGTGACAAAATTAACAAAAATGCCTGTGGATTCAGCATCTGCTGTTGCACAAAGAATTGTATTGTTTCATCTGCACATTGCCATGGTTTATATGATCCGCTGTAACAATAGACATACGCATCAGCATTAATATTCAAGTGTCGTCGCACCTGTGCACGCCATTGAGTTACCAATGCCGGCATAACCGGCTGTGGAATATCGCGTGTAGCAAGAACAATTTTTTGCGGATCCGTGCCAAAATTTTTTACCATATACTCTTTAAGCCCAGGACTTATCACTTCAATAGAAACATCATTGATAATGCCTCCACCAAATACTTCACGTTCGACGAACCACAAAAGTCGATAGATCAAATAGTAGGCAATTCCATAAAAAAAAGAGCTTCTATTTTTTGTATGCACATAGCGGAACTCTTCGGCACACAAACCGCGTGCTTGTATTTTGAGTGTCGGAATTGGCGCAGGATTCTCTTTCTTGAGGCGCTTCAGCTTAAGCGTTCGCAAGGTGTGCATTGCTATCCATCCGGCAAGCGGCCCCCGCGTCACCATGTGATGACACGGAAGTTTATTCATAAGAGTATAAAGTTGGATAACTCCGAACCAAAGACTTATGCGTCCCACAAAGCGCGTTCTGCGCAGCATTACCAAATGCAAGCGGTCGTGCGCGGGAACGAGGCGCATTACTTTTTCAGGAGGGATTTGTATGACTTCAAAGGATACGAGTGTTATTTCTAAGCTTACGTCTTGTGCTAATTGCTGAAGCAACGGGTTCAGGACTTGACTCTGAAACACCGAGTTCTCAATCCCGTCGTACACAATAAACATCAAGTGCTGGCTTTGCGGATTCAACATAAATAACCTTTTTATTTAAAAAACACATTACTTACTTTAGGCTTGTGTACGTATTTTAAGGAGTTTGCCATGAATTTTATTCGATCTTTTGAGAATCTTTCTATTCACGACGTAGCAGTGGTTGGTGGTAAAAATGCATCGCTGGGCGAAATGATTCAAAACCTTGGGCCAAAGGGCGTTTTGATTCCTTCCGGCTTTGCCATAACAGCAGAAGCATATCGCTACCATCTGGAGCACAACAAATTAGTTGAGCCCATCAAAAACTTATTAAGCACGATCAACAAAAATAAGTTGGATGATTTTGCCATCATTGCCCATGACATCAGAACGCTCATTCGCAATGCTCCTATTCCTACCGATTTATCAACCGAAATCACCCAAGCATACCATGCAATGGAACAACGTTATGGTCATGGTTGTGATGTTGCCGTCAGATCATCTGCCACCGCCGAAGATTTGCCTGAAGCATCTTTCGCTGGCCAACAGGAAACGTATCTCAACGTGCGTGGCGATGCGGAACTTTTGAGCTCCTGTGCTCGTTGCTTTGCATCACTTTTTACTAATCGCGCAATTTCCTACCGCATTGATCACAACTTTGATCATCTGAGTGTTGCACTCTCGATTGGTGTACAAAAAATGGTCCGTTCCGACAAAGCAAGTGCCGGTGTTATTTTTACGCTTGATACCGAGAGTGGACACAAAGACGTCATTTTTATTACTGCGTCATATGGGCTTGGTGAAAACATTGTGCAAGGTACGGTAAATCCAGATGAGTTTTATGTTCATAAACCAACGTTGAAGGCTGGTTTTAAACCAATTCTTAAGAAACGACTTGGCAATAAAATTCTCAAATTAATTTATATGCAAGAGGGTACAGCAACCACCAAAAACGTTGCTGTTTCAGAACGTGATCGTCGCCGCTTTGCTTTAACCGACATCGAAATTTTGGAACTGGCTCGGCAGGCCCTTGTGATTGAAGAGCATTATTCAGCCATAAAAAAAATCTGGTGTCCCATGGACATTGAATGGGCTAAAGATGGTAATGACGGCAAATTATATATTGTGCAGGCGCGGCCTGAAACGGTGCATTCGCAAAAACAGCATACGGCATTGCTCGAAGAATACATCCCCTCAAAAGATCCATTGCTCAAAAAGCAGGTGATCTGTTACGGGAAAAGCGTTGGCCGCAAAATTGCCACCGGCAAAGCTCGTCTTATCGCCTCAGCAAAAATGTTGAGCCAGCTCCAACCAGGAGAAATACTCATCACCGACATGACCGATCCTGATTGGGAACCTATTATGAAAACCGCCGCTGGCATTGTTACCAACCGTGGAGGAAGGACGTGCCATGCTGCAATTGTAAGCCGTGAACTGGGAATTCCTGCCATCGTTGGTGCAACAGGGGCTACTGAAAAAATTAGAACGGGGCAATCAATTACTATTGATTGTAGTAGCGGCGAGATTGGTATCGTCTATGATGGGACTATTCCCTTTGAGGTCAAAAAAATTCCTCTCACCACCATCAAAAAACCACCTGTCGATATCATGATCAACCTGGGTAATCCCGATGAGGCATTTTCGCTTTCACGGTTGCCTGTAAGTGGAGTTGGGCTGGCTCGTTTGGAATTTATTATTAATAATACCGTTCAAATACATCCCATGGCATTGGTGCATCCTGAGCGCGTGCTCTATCCGGAAGATCGTGCAAAAATCGACAATCTTGTTGGCGACTATGAAGACAAAAAACAGTTTTTTGTCGATAAACTTGCACAAGAGGCGGGAACCATTGCTGCTGCATTTTATCCGCGCCCCGTCATTATACGCATGTCAGATTTTAAGAGTAATGAATATCGCAAACTCATCGCCGGAACCTTTTTTGAACCAACTGAAGAAAACCCTATGATTGGTTTTCGTGGCGCGTCTCGCTATTTTCATGAAAATTATCGTGCTGCGTTTGAGCTTGAATGTCGGGCAATGAAAAAAATACGTGAAGAGATGGGGCTTACTAACGTTATTCTTATGATCCCCTTTGTACGTACCGTTGCTGAGGCAAAAGCTGTCATCCAGGGTATGCGCACCTATGGTCTGACGCAGGGGGAAAAGGATCTCAGCATTTACATGATGTGCGAGGTGCCCTCTAACGTTATTTTGGTCGATGAATTTAGTAAAATTTTTGATGGGTTTTCCATCGGTTCAAACGATTTAACGCAGCTCACTCTTGCCGTCGATCGTGATTCAGCACTTGTTGCTGATATTTTTAATGAGCGTGATGAAGCGGTCAAAGCAATGCTTGCCACCGCAATAGCCGGTGCTCATCGCAATAAGAAAAAGATCGGTATTTGTGGCCAGGCTCCATCCGATTATCCGGAAGTAGCAGAGTTTTTGGTTGCACGTGGGATTGATTCGATGTCGCTCAATCCTGATGCGGTGCTCAAAGAAATCTTATTACTTGGGAAATAACTTACCAAAAAAATCGGCCGCCCATTAAAAAAGCGGCCGATTACCCCAAAAGAACGCTAATTACGAATTTACCACTGCCAGTTCATCATGACAGCTGTGAGTACTGGATACGTTACACTCTTGCCCGTTGCGTAGGCCTTTGGCGGACATGGATCAACCAAGAAAAAGCGATACCCACCAAGATCAAAAGAAAGAAGCATTTCACCATACTTTTGAACTAATTGAGCCTTCGTCATTGTCCTACCAGTTGTTTTCTTAACAAATGCCTGAACGATTGTGTTGGGTTTGCCGTTAGAAAGTTTATCGTTAAGAAAAAGTCGATTTGCAAGTACGTTAAGGAGCGGTGTGTTTGTTTGGAGCGTAACATTAGTGCTCTTATTATCTTCCAAAATATTTTTGATTTGATCAAACACTGGCTTAAGCGGATCATTGGCCTTGATTGCCTTGTTTGGCGAAACAGATCCTGCGATAAGGCTTGGTTTACTCACACATTCTGCAGCCGTCATCGGTTCATAAATATGAATACCACGTCGTTGTTGATCAGATGTAGCGATATCCTTTGCTGCTAAAATAAAATCGGCTCTATTGTCGGTCGCCCGGATAGTGTTATAAAGATATTGAACAGTATGTATACCCGTTGCAGGAACACGTGGCTTGGCCGCCAACGTGTACACCCCCAAAAGACCAACTCCCGCAGCAAGAAGCATTAATAAGAAATTTTGGCGTGTCATGGATCCCCCCTTTTCCCTAAGGATTAAACCGCCTTTTCCAAATTGCCCCGTTTTTTAAGTTTTCAAAGAGCACATACACCGCGTACGGCTTACCTTTATCCTAAGCCCCTCATGCTTTAAAAATCAACTATTTGTAAAATTATCAAAAATGTCCCGCAGGAGTAGGAGCTCTAGTGTTTTAAGCAAACGGTTGTCTTAACGACCCATAGGATCGGTAAAATAGCACCGTACCGAACCAACTTTTATGTGTGCTCCCGCCTTGGCCGGCATAGGACAGTTCCGTAACGTGATATATAAGAGTTGTTTGCGGAGACCCAGGAACCCCTCAAGGCCGCTGTCACGGGCAATGCGCATCTGGCCAACGGCGGCAGCCAGCTGCTTATCAAGTCCCATGGCGCCTGTGGTAAAGCTACCGCGGATCAAGGACATGTTTTTGGCAATATCGTCCTCAAATAAGACCTCCCCCATCTGATTCACCAGCACAAAAAGATGTTTGCCCATCTGAGCGGTATAGACACTTCCCTCTTTGGGAATGTGCGCTTGCCGATTGACGGCACCAACAACTCTTAACCCAAAGATGCCGAGGGCTAAAGTAAACAGTATAGGCGTAAGATATTTCGTCATGTACAAGCCTTTCTCCTTATGACTATCATCACTCCCTACATTGACGTGTTAAGTATAAGGCAGTTTGTCTATTAAAAAGAAATACTTCGTAGCTTGGGTAACTTTCTTGCGGCAAGGGCAACAACGTATTAATATGAGTTTATTGGTAGTATATAAAGATGTTTCTTACCGGTTGAAAAATAATGACTTCACTTATTGTATTATCACTCGCCATTGGATGCATTCTTGGTGCCCTGTATGCCCTTTTCTTTATCAGAAGGATGCGTGCGCATTTTGTGGTTGATACTTCTGCACGTTCTACGGGCGCCGTATGGCTTGTGGTATCTTTTTTTGGCGGGCTTGCACTGATTACCGTGACATTTGGTTTTTGTATTCACACTATGTCAATCAGCATGATGTGGAGTTCGTGTGCATTCATGACAAGCTTTTGGATTATTGTTTGGAGGTACACAAAAAATTTACTATGAGCGCCGAGATTTTTGATTATGAAACTATTTACCCACTTAAAAAAATTGGCCTTGAGGGTGATTTCTGGGGCATAAATATTGATATTCTTCTTGCCACCTGGATCGCCATGGGCATTATGCTGGTGCTTATTATGATTGGGCGCCATTATCTCAACCGTGGGCCAAATCTTGTTTCAATGTGTTTTGAACAGATAATTTCAATTTTCTCAGATCTTTGTAAAGAATCACTTCCTTCGTTTAATTATCATTATTTTGCTTTTATAGCTTCAATTTTTTTCTTTACGTTTTTCTGTTGCCTTGTAGGCATATTACCCTTCCTCAAAGAAGCAACTAAAGATCTCAACACAACGCTTGCCATAGGCCTTACAAGTTTTCTTTATGTTCAGTACCAAAAAATTAGTGTGCATGGCGTAGGAGGGTATCTCAAAGAATTTGCAGAGCCTTTTTTCCTGCTTATTCCCATTCACATTGTAGGGGAGCTTTCAAAGATTGCCTCAATGTCTTTCCGTCTTTTTGGCAACATTCTTGGTGGTGCCGTTATTCTTGATATGGTTCGTGATGATCTGTTTGGCAGTTACAAAATTGGTTTCATGATTTTTACCGTTTTTGCGGTGATCTTTTCATGGGCAACTTCCTTAGAAAAAGTTGGCCCTGTCTTTCCGCGCTTAACAAAAATATCTTCGATTCTTCTCTCCATTGTATTTTTGTTCTCGTGGCTTCAAATAGGACTTGGTATTGGCGAAGGTCTGATCCAATCGTTTGTTGTTACCATGCTTACCCTTACCTATCTGGCCATTGGCACCTATCAGGAACCTGCTCATGAGCACAAGGAGGCAACATGATGACCCCGATTTTACTTCACTACATTTCAGCGGGTCTTTCCATTTTGCTCGGTGCCATTGGTGCTGGAATTGGGCTCGGTATTGCAGCATCCGGAGTGGAAGATGCTATGACGCGCCAGCCAACGGGTAACGAGCAGAGTTTTAGAGCTATGATCATTGGTCTTGCACTCATCGAAAGCGGCGCCATTATTGCCCTTGTTACCACGCTTCTTATTCTTCTTTCTGGATCAAGGGAAATGACATGGGAGGTCGCCCGTGTTGAGTTCGCCATTGGGCTTGCGGTTGGTGTCGCCGCCGCAGCCATAAGCATAGCTTCAAGTTTTGTGGTACGTGCGGCATCACAGGCAATAGCGCGACAACCATTTTTTGCTCAAAAAATTATGACCTTTATGATCATTGCACAATCCATTATCGAAGCGCCTGTTATTTTTTCGTTCATTATTGCAATGCTTGTCAAAACGCAGCTCACCGCCTTCATTGATGCCGATACGAGCATCAAGCTTTTTGCTGCGGGCATGGTCATCGCCCTTGGTTGTATCGGCCCATCGGTTGGTCAATCACTCCTTGCTCGTGCCGCATGCACCTCAGTTGGCCTCAATAAAAATGCATATAACAAGCTTTTTCCCTTCACGCTGCTTAACCAGGCAATCATTGAAACACCCATGATTTTTTGTGTGCTTTTAGCGCTCATTATTACCTACAGTAATCCAATGGCCATCAAGGCACTCGTCGCCGCACTTACCCTCGGTACAGCAGCGATTGGAAGTTCTATTGGCATAGGATATGTTGCCTCACGAGGTACGTATCAGATTGCACTCGATCCAACGGTATACGCCAACATACTGAGACCAACCATTTTGGCCGCTGCCTTTATTGAGTCATCTATGATTTATGGACTCATCGTCAGCTTGCTACTCGTCACTATGTAACTTTGATTAATAAGGAGAAGAGGGGTGGAGAACCAGTTCAACAATTATCATGTTGTGTACATTTTAACCAAGCTTGAACTTGGTGGTGCACAAAAAGTATGCCTTGCGCTTATGGAGGGTATGGCCAACCACAATGTTCCCGCAACACTTATCTCGGGGCATGAAGGAGAGCTTGTTGAAGAAGCAAAGAAGCTTGATTCTGTAAATCTTATTACATGTCTTAGGCGTGAGATAGTATTTACCTCATTTATCACCGAAGTATGTGCGTTTATAACCATTACACGGCTCCTGCGCAACCTCAAAAAACAACATGGCAATATTATTGTACATACCCACAGCACCAAAGCCGGAATCATTGGACGTTGGGCTGCTTTTTTCGCGGGAATATCAACACGTGTTCATACCATACATGGTTACGGTTTTCATGAGCACCAGAATCGCGTGATATGGTTTCTCGTTTATCTCTGCGAGCTTTTGACCAGCTTTATTACCACGCATTTTGTATGTGTCTCTGAACACGACCAAAAAATTGGCATACGTAGCTTCCCTTTCTTTGCGCGTAAAAGTTCGATTATCCGCGCTGCGATTGAACAAAGCAAATTTTTACCGTCGATCAAAAGCGCGCAACCTATTTCTGTGCAGGCGCAAAAATTTATCATAGGGACTATTTCATGCTTCAAACCGCAAAAGAATATATTCGACTTATTGAAAGCATTTGAAAAAACGTATCACACATCTGCAGGCCCAAGCCAACGGCTATTGGAGTTACACCTTATTGGTGATGGTATATTGCGACCCGAAATAGAATCATGGATCACCGCTCACAACCTCACTCAAGCAGTACTTCTGTTGGGGTGGCAGCAAAACGTTGTTCCCTATCTTCAGTCTTGGGATGTGTTTGCCTTGAGCTCGTTTTGGGAAGGGTTACCCTGTGCCGTCATTGAAGCACGATTGTGCAAACTGCCTGTCATCGCGTATAACGTTGGGGGAATTAGTGAGATAATTACTCATGGGAATAACGGTTTTCTTATACAGCCAGGTAATTGGCAAGAGCTGGCACATCATTTTGATCTTGTCATGAAAAATCAAACGCTTTATGAACAACTTAAGCATCATCATGAAAAACTGGATGACTTTAATGTCCCAAGTATGGTCAAGCACCACCTTAATCTTTATGCGCGTCTATTGCCTGAATTATATTAAGCTTTCAAATACTTCCGCCTCCACACATCGTTGAGTATACTACCCGAGACGTAAAAATCGGCACAATCTCGGTCATCTCAAGGAGAAAGGATGTTCTGTGAGAAAATGCATCAAAATTAAAGTTGTTGGCAAAGTGCAAGGTGAGGGGTACAAAACCCTTGCGCAAAAAACTGCACAAACACTTGGTATTGAAGGAACGCTCCAAAATCTTGAAACAAGTGGGGTCATGATTCACGCCTGTGGTATTTCGGATAATCTCGAAAAGTTTATTGATACGCTTTATCGTGGTGTTGGCAAAAATGATGTTCAAGACCTGAGCACTGAGCCATTTGTTAACGAACGAGATTACCGTGGAGTTTTTAGAATCATTGGTGACTAACTCATAGGCTTGCGAATTTTTAATGACCTAGAGATCTACTGTGATAAATAAACGGTAATTCTGGCGGCAATTCAAGTTTGAGAATTTCTGGCATAGACCGACACTGACAGCGAGGGTTGCTACAACGTAAGAATGATGCTCTGCAGGTTGGACAGCGGTTTTTTTTTCAAGCCGTCTTGTAAGCTTGTTGCCGTTGAACTTCGCGTTGCGTATAGAATTGGCCCCAAAGTTGCGAATTAGCAGATATCTCTTGTTCGTTTGAAGGCTTTAGGTTTTGAAGTTGTGGATTTTCCTTCATGAATTGGCACATAGCGGAAATAATTGGTTCCGCATAGCCGGATCTTCTTTTTCTCAGTAATTCAAGATAGTTGATCCATCTGCTTTGCAGGTAATCTGGTAAATTTATAATTTGTTTACAAGCAGGTTCTAAACAAGCGTCTGTAAGTCGTCCCTCGTACTGCAGTAGAAAACTTACATCATCTTCAATAGACATTTCTTCCTTTGTTAACAGCCGCTGTCGCATTGAAGTTACCCAAGAATCAGCTATTGATCCCCGTAGATTCATTTTTCTAAGCAGATTTCTAAGCAGAAAATAACGCTCAGTTTTTGCAGCTTTTGAAGGCGTGCATTGTGCTATGATTTTTTGAAAAGCGTAACGAGCCCAGCCTTTTAATGTTATATAGGCTACCAAGCCTGTGCCGCTTGCGGCGCAGAGTATTGTGCCTAAATGTTCATCCAAAAAATGCTGCGCATGCACGGCATTAGATACACGTTCATAAACTGAAGAACATTGTCCACACGCATCCCAGTCAGCATGGGCAGTACCAAAAACATCACCAAACGATGAATTATGCGCAAGCGCTAATGTTTCGATCATGAGCGCAACGGCAGCAAGTGATGTACTGGTCGCGATAAGCCCAGGATGACGTTGTATAAATGATAGGCGTGGCGAATGTGATGATCCAGCTTCTTGTTCAGACGAAATTGCAGGTTTTTCCGCTGGTTGCATTGCATAACTGCCTGAAAAGGGCACGGTTGCAAGCAAGCCGATACGTATAAGCTTCTTCATGAAATAACCCCCACTAATGAATGTATGAAAAAAATGCCTTAAAAATCTTTTTTAACGACGGCTTTGTGAGCCCCCCATGGAACATACTTTATCGTATGAATAACATAGTGATAACCCTAGCAGCGTTTAAGAGCGCTTGCAAAAGGGGGGCGAGAATTTATTTACAATTGTTATATTTTACACGCAAAAAGCGTTTGTCGGGGCAATTTGTTTCAGATAGAAACAAACTATGAATGGTATGTGGATGATTCAAGCTTGAAGTGTAACGAACAGACATAATTCTTCACTAAAAAGCCTTCCTTGCCCGTAAATGCCAGTATTTCCCGCGTTTGCAGAATGTTTTTAGAGCTGATAGGGTGGATATAATACTATTTGTCCCGTGGGGGGACCAAAAAGATTAAGCCTGTACTAAAAATGCTTAAACCCGTTCCTGCTGCCTGCGCGCTGATTTAAATCGATCACACAAGAATTATATTGTATGGGGGTTATTTTTATCATGAAGAAACTTATACTTTTAGCATCATTCGCTGTAATGGTAAGTACAACTGGTGTATATGCTGCTGGCGAAAATGATGCAAAACTCGTAGCTACCTTCACGGCTTATTGCAAAAGTACCAAAGCAGATAGATTAACTCCGGCAACGCGTGCATCGTGGATGAAGTTGTTTAAACAAGCTCAACGCGACAAAAGCTTTGGGCTTATCGACATTATGAAAAGAGAAAACCTTGCGCTCTATGCAACACTCAGCCCAGCACCGGCAGCACAAATTCCGGTCGCAGTACCACCAGCAGCAGCCAGGAAATTTCAACCACTTGTTTCATCGCAAACACCTGCTATACCTGCACTTAAACCTGCGTTTAACGTTCCACAAGCAAAGTACGGTGCATGCGCAGCATTATTGGCTACGCTTCATAAGCTTGCCAAAACTGGTGGGGAACGAGTTGCTCGTTTTGTTACGTCAAAACTTACATGGATGCAAGAGCATAAGCTTGTTACGGCTACTGCACTTGCAGCACTTGTTTATTACACCATTGTGTATATGACACTTGACCAAAACTTAACACAGGGCCAAGCCGTTATAGACCCTGTTGGCTCAAAATTTGCCGCGGCAGCTCTTAAATGCGTACAAATGCCAATAGCATGGACAACGCAGACAGCTTTTCCAGCCGTACAAGCAGCCGGTTCTTCGTCATGGCAAAAATTATCTGCTGTAGGCTCATGGATTTCTGAGAAAATGCAAGATAGCTTGCTATCTATCCGCCACCAATTTTATGATCCTGAGCGCCAAAAGTACGTTGCCCAACGCGTAGATGATATGGTTCATAGAAGTGATCTATCCGCACGGATTGAACAGCTCAGTAATACACAAGCACATGCAGCGCAGGTTATTCAAGAGCAACAAGGTCTTATGGACAGGGCGCTAAAAGGCATCCAAAACGCAACCGATTGGTTGAGACGAGCACAGAACGATAATATAACGTATGCCCAGAAAATTGCTCAAACAATAAACCGTCAAAAAAGTTGTCAAGAATCATTAACGGATTACAGCACACAGCTAGCAACCTTACCGGCTAACACTACAATAGCTCAATTAAAACAACAATGTGCCGATGCAATGCAAGCCGTAGCACAACGAGAAGCGCTTACTGAAAACGGTTTCTGTAAAAGTGTCAGTTCGTTATGGGATAGATATGTTAAGATTTTTTGGGGCGGTAGTGTGTGCGCCGGAACACCTGCATTGACCTACAAGAAATCTTTGCTCGAACATAAAGTCAATGTTTGCGCCACCGCTGCCAAAGTAGCAAATTTTGCTACAACAGCTTCCTCCAAAAATGCGCAACAAGCGTTTGTTGATGAAATCTCCCTAGCAACCGCTTGTGTAGAAAAGGAACGAGCACTCATAGACCGCCTTAAAGTTGATCAGATCATTGCGCAAGAGAATATAGACTCCGCACAACACGCGCAAACAGTACATGAAAATAATTATCAAGAAGCACGCCAAGCTATACACCAAGCTCAAGCAACACAGATACTCAACAAATCAACTATGACAGAGCTGGCATCACGACTCGGAGCGGTAAATAGCATCTCGGGACCAGTCGCAGCTGCTGGTAGTGCATTATGCGCAACATTTGGATTAGGTGCTCTTTGGACGGCATATATCATCATTAAAACAGGCGTAACAACAGCCTGTGCCGTTGCAAAAAGCAATAAATGGACGGCAGCACCATTCAGAGGTTGATTCGCCAGCAACCGTGACCGCAATAAGCTTCTTATTTCTGCGGTAGCAACAACATACTAATGAAAAAATATTTTAAGCGGATATTAAATAAATTCCGTTCGTCCCAACTACGTCTTAGCGAGCGAGAGCGAAGGCGCCTGTTCCTCCGTAGCCAAGAGCGAAGCGAGGGCGTAGGAGGAAAGTATGGCCCCAAGGGGAATCGAACCCCTGTTTCTGCCTTGAGAGGGCAGCGTCCTAGCCGCTAGACGATGGGGCCTTTTACAATCTGTCGAAAAAATACGAAAATAGTACTTGAATGATACACAAATCGAAACAGTGCGTAAAGAGAAAACCAACCCCTTTGTAAACCATAAATGAATCGCCAGTGACAATCCGTTATATAGCTTTTATGACAACCTTGGCCCTTGCGTGGTGCCTACATCTTCCTGCATCAACCCCGCATGTTACCTACGGGGAATCTTTGGCTGCTGCTCTGACACAATCTACCGAGGGCGGTCAATCTAACGTTTTTCATGTCGATCATATTTCATTTGACTGTGATACTACTCTTTCAAAGCACGAATTTTTCCACATTACCGGACTAAAAATTCCAGGATTTATTTCGGGACGGCATATTGAAAAAGCGTGTAAGCGCCTTTTGATGAAACAGCGCTTTAGCTCAATAAAAGTTGATCTCTCTTACACCAACCGTGGACAGTGTATTCATTTCTCCATTACCAGTTATTGGCTCGTTAAAAAGATTGAACTTGAGGGCATTTGGTTTGGCAAGGACCAGTACGTTAATCTTTATCGCCTTCAGCCGGGTGATGTTTTTGATGCCAATATTCACGATGAATCAATCAAGGAAATCGGTCATTACCTGCGCGACCAAGGATATTTTGCAAGCTCCATACGTGATGAGATTGAATATCACAAAAGCAACAAAACACTTACGATCCATATAAAGCTCAAAAAGAAACGTCCCTATGTTATCGATACCACAACGCTGGTCATCGATGATCTTGAGCACCAACGTAAGCTCAAAAAAAATGACAATATCAACGGCATTGTCGACGCAATCACCGCCAAGCTGCATCGCTCGCTTGAAGGACGTGCGTATACCAAAAAAAGAGTTCTCAGGATCCTTAATAAAATAAAAAAGGCTCTCAAAAAAGCTGGTTTTATCAATGCGCGATTTTCTGTTACACGCCGTGCTCGCTCAGGGGTTCCGCATGTATCACTCGTTTTTAAGCTTTCATTAAAAAAGAGAAGACTCATCACGTTAAGCGGTAATAATGCTTTTTCAAATGATATTATTCGACAGGACTTTATTGGCAACGATCTCCCCGAGCCACTCTTTTCTCCTGATATTATTATGCAACAAGCGCTGCATGAATATTATAAGCATGGATACTGGCATACACACATTGGCGTACAGCCGGTAGGTGACGTAGGCCTCTGTTTAAAAATTCACGAAGGGCCCGCAACCTTCATAAACACTGTTGCGGTTATCAATCGTGCTACGTCGATCCCCGAAAAATCAGCACATTTTATACAGGCTTTTCTCAAGAATAAAATCTGTACCCAACAGGTGCTTGATACTGCTTTGCATCATCTAAAAAATTTTTATATTGCACATGGATACTGGGATTTTTCCATCATTGATACAAGCTTTACGCGCTGTTCTACAAAGGGCATGTACGATCTTGTCATATCCGTTGATAAAGGGGTGCAACGATTGTGGGGCGGATGCACCATCAAAAATTTTCAAAATCTTGAGGCTGATGAATTTTTTAAGCGATATCACAATCCTGTGCAACAGAATATAGCCTTTGATCTTAATTGGCTTCAGGAACAACGGACTTTCCTTACGGCCTATTTCCATAAGCAAGGTTACTGGTACGCAACTATTCAGCCAGAACTCACGGTGCTACCGCTTGCATCATCGCATCAAACAAAACTTCTTGTCACCTGGAACATACATACGGGAGCTCAGGTAAAATTTGGCAGAACCATTGTTCGTGGTGTAACAACCGTTGATTTTGATCAACTCAAGCGGCAATTCGCCTTCAAGGAGGGCGCAGATTGGGATCGCAAAAAGCTTGCGCTTACACGCAGCAAACTCAAGAAGTTGGATGTTTTTAAAACCGTTCAAGTTCAAGCCCATCATCTTGCACAACATTGCACTGACAAGCCAACCATTGTTACCGTTGTTGATGATGATCCGGTTGAACTGCGCGCTCGTATTGGTTACTTTACCAATAGCAAGAACGTTCTTTTTAAACATCAATCAACGCCAAAAATTGGCGCCTCTTTTATCATAAAAAATCCAACAAATCGAGCCGATCGACTTTCAACGTCCGGCGACTGGACAAATTTTGAACGTAAATTTGCATGTGATTACCACCTGCCCTCGCCCTTTGGATTTTCCGGCATGGGAACATGCGGAATATTCGCCAATAAATACATCAACCCTGTTGAAATTCGTAATAGCGGAGCTGCTTATCAGGGCCACAACTATGGCGTTCATGCAGATATTCATGATGAATACAAGGAACACTATCAGTGGTACATAAAAGTAGGTAATGAGTGGGAAAAAATCACGCGCAAACAAGGCAACCTTAAGTTTGATGAGAACCTCATGCATCGCGTTTTGCCCTATTTTCTTGTTGAACCACGTCTTACCATTGATACTCTCGACAGTCATAGCAATACCACCAAGGGGTCATACACTAATGTATCCATCAAGCTGATGGTGCCTGAGGACAAAGACTCTGTTTCGGCAAAACTATGTTTTGAACAATCACTTTTTTACCCTATTTCAGATAAGTGCATTGTTGCTGGTCGTGTAAGGCTTGGTCATATTTTTAAAGATAAATTTGAACGCATACTGCCCATCGAGCGTTTTTACCTTGGCGGCCCCTATTCGGTTCGTGGTTATGAAATTGATTCGCTTCCCCCTCTTGGTTATTCGGATGACGGGCAGGTTACTACCATCCAGGGCGGTGGTTCGATGTTCAACGCAAACCTTGAGTTACGTATTCCTCTTTACAAAGCATTCGGCGTTGTTCTTTTCCAGGATATTGGCGTACTTAGTCAGTCAGGGTTTCTTGGTTTGAAAGATACCTGGTATCCCGGTTCGGGATTTGGATTCCGTTACAAAACTCCTATAGGCTCTATACGTTTTGATATTGGTTGGAAGTGGAAGCGTCGCTTTCCCGAGGATAATAAGTCACTTGCGTGGTACTTAACTATCGGGGAGGCGTTCTAAAAAAAAGAGAAAAGGGGAAAAGCCATGCAACGCCGCCAATTATTTTTTGTACTTTCTATATTCTGCACCATACATGCATCCCAACTTACAACACCGTGGTACTACAGTAACATTCATAACAACTACCCTGATGAACTTTCATTTTGCATCGTCGATCTTAAATTTGATGGCGAGAAAATAAAAATTTGTGAATTTGGCCAAGGTCTTGGATCCACCTTTAGGGGGTATGATGCTCTTTATGGGCAGGGCCAGATGTGGTCAAAGTTTTGGAACGTTCTTAAACAAGTTCAAAAAACGCCCTGGTTTTTGAATACGCGGGGAATTAGAAAAGAATTTGCGCCAGAAGTTTTTAAAGAAATTGGTGGACGCAATGTACGCAGTCTTGAAGGAATCAAACCCTCTTCTTCGGCTTTTGTGCTTATTGCAGGTAATGCCAAAAAGAATCGTTTTTCCTGTGCCGAATTTAAACAACGTTATCCGCAGTGTTTGATTTTAGATGAGGTAACAAAAAAGTTTGTTACGAACAAATACGAAACAGGGTTGCTTTTTAATGATCATGAGCTTGAGGGTTATAAACCACGTTATAGAATCTTCCCCAAAGAATACTCATTTACCGTAGCTCTTGAGATTTTGCACATATTAAACAGCAATCATATTGTGCTTAAACCGGTTAACGCATCACTGGGAAGCGGTATTGTAATGGTCGAGCCACAGGAGCTTGATCATGCATTGCGCATTATATGTAGAAAAGAAGACGGCGCAAAGGACCAAGGCGACCAGACCAGCTTTGCATATTGGGCACAAGATCATGAAAAGTTTTTTATTGTCGAAGAATTCGTTGCATCAAAAAAAATTTTTGTTGACCACAAGCCATATGATCCAACGATGCGTGTTGCTTTTGTTCTTTGTAACAATGCAGGAACACCAAGTATTAATTTTTTAGATGCCTATTGGAAGCTTCCTGCAAAGTCGCTTGATGATTGTGGGTCATTCACAGAGCTTCATAAGTCGCATGTTGAGATAGGAAAGAAGTGCTCGGCATCTGTCGATGCTGGTGATTTTGAAGCGGTCAAAGCACAATTATGCTTGTTATTGCCGCAAATATACCTTAAAATGCTCGCAAAATCTTGGGATGACAAACAGGAGCCTATTTCATGAATGCATTGTCTTGTTCGACGCTTCTTGCGCTCATGTTCTGCGCAAGCTTTTTGTGCAACTGCAGGTTGATGGGGATGAATGATTATGCCGTTTATGGTCCAGCAGCGTTTCTATCAGGTAGCAGTCAAAATATAGTTCCAACGGAAGAAGAACCAAATAATGATCGAGACCCACTAGAAAAAGAACTTGATGCGCAACTTGTGGAGGCAGTGGAAAAAGAAGACTTAGAGGCAGTCAAAAGCCTTCTTGGACTGGATACTCTTAAGGAACTTGAGGATTCTTTTGATACAGCAGCAGTTGAGATCTGCGACATGATTAATACCTATGTGCCACGCGCTCATCCAAATATGCCACAATCATACTCTCATCATGCGCCTTTATTCATTGCCGCTGGAAAGGGCAATGCTGAAATAGTAGCAGCTCTTATCGCTGCTGGTGCGGAAATCGATGCAATAGATTTATTGCTAACCATGACGTCGTTGCAGTGGGCTAGCAGCAGTGGCCACATCGACGTAGTTCGCATTCTTCTTGAGGCTCGTGCAAATTCCAATTTTCACAGGACAGTAACAATGGATACGGCCTTATATCGTGCAGCTGGAGAAGGCTATCCGGAAATTGTGCAACTTCTTCTGGACTGCCATGCAGATACCTCTATCAGAGGTAGGGGCTTTGTCTCCATAGGCCTCCCGCCCCAGACGCCACTGGAAGTTGCTCGAAGCAAGCTTCAGTACGCGATTCGTAATGAGGAATATGAGAGGATTCAGAGGCTAAAACAAGTTATACACATACTAGAGGAACACGAAAAAAACATGGGGACGTTATGAGAACACACGCTCGTTTGACGCTTTTCGCCATCTGCAGTCTCATATGTTGCAACACGTTACTCCTGGGGATGCAGGATGATGAAAATCCAGCCAAGAAACGCAGAATACTTACAGTGGAGCAAACTCAGTCTGTCCCAAGAACATTTGAACAGTTCCTGGAAGCTGTAGAAAGAAAAGAGGACAAGTTTCTTGCGCATCCAACCTTCCAGGAAATTGTAGATAGTTTCGAAACAGACGATTTGAACAAGATGCCACTTGAACCATACAGAATTATCAGTGAATTTATCCCCAACCTTACGGACTTTTTGTTCCTTGCCGTCCAAATAGGTGATACTTCGCTCGTAAAGCGGCTTATTGCCGTTGGCGTTGAACCCAATGCAATAGATAAATATAAGCAAACACCATTGCACTACGCGGCCCGCTATGGTCAAACCGACATAGCACGCATTCTCCTTGCGGCTGGTGCAAAGCCAGGTTTGCAAAATAATACGACAGCAGAAGTTGATATACCCTCTTTGTATTACCAGAGGCCCGAACCATTGTTTTTGGCCATTCAATGTGGTAATGCTGCAATCGTAGAGATGCTTATTGCCGCAGGCGCAAAAGTCGAGACTCGCGATTTAAATAATGGTGCGACAGCTTTGTTGGAAGCCGTTCTCTTTCTACGCTATGAGATAGTTGAGTTTCTTCTTACCAAACATGCAAACCCCAATGCGCAAAAATGTACAGGACTAACCTCGTTGCATTATGCAGCAACGCAAGGGGATGAGCGCATGGTGCAGCTCCTCATTGATTACCATGCAGATCCATTCATTAAAGATCACGGGGTCTTTGAGGATTTGACACCGCGACAAGACGCAGAGCGGTACCTCAGATGCTTGGACTGCACTGATCAGCAGAAGCAGAAGTTGGGAAAAATCATACAAATACTTGAAGAATATGAAAAAAAGTTTGTCAGAAATCCGTCATAAAAATGCATAGCTTAACAGCGACCTCATAGTCCAAAGGGTATACTGTGAACAAATTTCTACATACAATCTCTCTTTATGGGATCAGCATGAACACGTTCTCTTTTTCAAAATTTATAGCACTCGCACTCAGTATGAGTTTTTCTGGGGCTCTTCGCTTACACGCCGCTTCACCGTTGCGTAAAGTAAAACTTGTTGCTACCGATCAAGAAAATATCGTCGCAAGAAAAGCAAAAAGAAGAAGAATTGATAGACAGGAGGATGCACAAGAGCGCAATGAGTTTTTGTTTAATGCAATTACAACGGGGAACCTACAAGAGTTTCTCGCCGGTCTTGATCATGCAGATCTTACTGCGCGGGATCCCGAACTACATGACACGCTTCTTCACCTTGCTGTCAAAAGTGGTAGTTCGCCTATTACGCAAATACTGCTTGCTCATCGCATAAACCCCGACTCACAAAACAAATGGCTACAAACTCCTTTACATTATGCTGCTCGCAGCGGATATGTTGACCTTGTTTATGCCCTTCTTGCATTCAAAGCATGTGTTAATGCCAAGGATGTTAGTAATCGCACGCCGCTCTATCTCGCTGCCTATTGTGGCTATCCCGAAATTGTTGATGCCTTGTTGAAGGCTGGCGCCGATAGCGCTATTACCGATGATATAGAAAGAAACGCGCTATGTGCTGCGCAAGATCGTTTGCAAGGAGAACTTGCCAGGAACAGACGGACAACAGAAACGATGGAAACTGAAGAGTCGTTTGATCCTACTACTGATCTTCGACAACCACTAGCCCTACGCTTGAAGGCGGTTATAACAAAGCTTGAAGAACACGAATTATTACGTGCGCGCAAACAAGCTCAATCCGATGAAGATTCGTCATCTTCATTGATCTCATCAACTCCAGCTGTGCCCGATATTGATTTTTAGCCCATTTAATTGATTTTTCAAAAAAAAACGTTATTTTGAGCAGGTTGACTTTTTGGCTTTAAAAAGCCTCTATTTCCCTGCAATGCATGACTCCATGTGGATCATTTTGATGATAAGCATTGTAGGGTTTTTTTATAGTTTCGTGAGGTACCCATGAACACGCCGCGTACATCCTTGTCCCGTATTCTTCCCATAGGCATCGCAATTTTTGCCATGCTTTTTGGCGCGGGAAATATTGTATTTCCTCTGGGCCTCGGCCGCGAAACAACGTCTCAAGCTTCTTATGCCATCATCGGATTTTTGATTACCGGTATTGTGGTACCGCTGCTGGGCCTTATTGCAGCATCGTTGTTTGACGGATCGTACAAAAAATTTCTTGGTACTATCGGAAAAATTCCAGGGGCATTTCTTGCCGCCATTTGTATGTTACTACTTGGTCCTCTTGGCGCAACCCCTCGTTGTATTACGGTAGCGTATGCGGCAGTTACATGGCACTTCCCCCATCTGTCGACTTTTGCATTTAGCCTAGCCGCTGCAGCTCTTGTTTTTGTGGCAACCATGCGACGTGGTAAAATCGTTGAGCTTTTGGGTAAATTTTTGGGGCCACTTAAGCTTGTTCTGCTGCTTTCTATTGTGGTGATAGGTCTTCTTTCACCAGTCGCACCATCTGTCTCATCGCTGAGTTCCATGAGCAGTTTTTTTAGAGGAATAATTGAGGGGCTTGGTCCACTTGATTTGCTCGCTACCATCTTTTTTTCTGGTCTTATTGTTACGGCAATCAAGGCGCAAGCACAAAAAGAAGAGCTTTCGTCACGCCAAATTATATCAATTGGGATTAAGGCGGGCATTATCGGGGGGTGCTTGTTAGGCATCGTGTATACAGGCTTTTGCCTCCTTGCTGCAAAATACGGAGCGTTGGTATTTGTTGATGTGCCCAAAGAACAGCTTCTCAGCGTTTTGACCATGTGTGTACTTGGTTCAAAGGCGAGCTTGTTGGTCAACGTTACGGTCACCGTTGCCTGTATCACAACGGCCATTGCGCTTACAGCAGTTTTTGCGGATTATCTTACACACGAGGTTTTTCTTGGCCGCATCAGCTATTGGCACGCGCTTCTTCTGACCGTTACCACAACATTTGCAATGGCAAACCTTGGATTTGCAGGGGTTGCTCATGTAATTGAGCCGTTTGCTATTCTTTGTTATCCGGCATTGATAGCACTCTCACTTGCCAACATCGCGCATGTGCTTTGTGGGTTTACCTACATTAGAACGGTTACTTTTATAACTTTTATCGCGACGGTTGCAATCACTTATGCGCCGCATCTTTGGTAACGCCAAAGACAATCACAATCCAGCCTGCAACCACGAGGCATGACCATACCATAATCCATGTTAATGAAATAAGGCGGTACAAAAACAATACGGCCAAAGCTGACATAAGCACTGAGACACCGGCCGCAAATCCAAGAACTTTGGCACAGCTCCATCCTTTTTTACGTAAATAAATCGAAAAATGATGGGGGCTTCCGTAATAGAACGGCATGCCTAATCGCGTTCTGATAATAAAAAGGCCCAAACCTTCAAGCAGCGGAACCCACAAAATAAGGCAGGGAACAAAAAACATTTCGAGTAGCGGCTTAATATAGATATAAATCACGTTGAGATACCCTTCAAAATTCCATCTAAAAAGGGTTTTGTCCCAGTCAAAAAGTAGCGGTATCGCTGCCAAAAATCCCCCAATAAACAACGACCCCGCATCACCTAAATAAATTTTTGCTGGTGGTTTGTTGTAGAGAATAAATGCAAGCAAGGCTCCAATAAATGCTGCCAGTAGCAAACTTGTTGTATATTTCCCCATGGCATAGGCGATGCTGCACAGCATTATTGAGCTCACCAGGCCTAAGGTTCCACACAAACCATCCATAACATCAACCAAGTTGAATGCGTTAATAACTGCCAACATCCAAAATGATGACCAAAAAATATTTACCGGGGAAGAAAAGAATGCATTTTTGAGCGAAAATTCTCCTTTCAAAAAACACAACACGGCAATAAATTGCCCAAAGAATTTTTGAGCTGGCCGCAACACTTTAAGATCATCAATAAGGCCAACAAATAACAAAAGCGTTGTTCCCAGTAAAAACCATAGAATCTGATTTTCAAAAGGGTAACAAAGACCAATAGTAGTAATAAAAGCAATAAAAAGCGCAAGCCCACCCAAATAAGGAGTGGGTTCTTTGTGACGTTTAAGCCGCCCGTCTGGACGGTCAACAAATCCTATTTTTTTTGCTGCTGCTATGACAATGGGCACAAGATATATTCCCAAAAGAAATGAAAATGACAATGCAAAAATGTGACGCACACCTACGGCATACATGATTCTCCCTTTTTTATTGGTAGACAATTTATCTCTATCACTAAAGAAAATTTAGTACACTTACTCGTCGGTGTCAGTAGAAATATCGGAGGGAGTAACTGATGAATGACTTCATACGGTTTGTATGTTGCTTGTGCGTAACCATGTGCAGCACACCCCACCATAGTCTTTTGAGTATGGTTATGGCTGATGGTCATCCGCTGCTAGAACAAAAAAGACTTGAGCATGCAGATTTCGAAAAACTTTGTAGTGCTGCGCATGAGGGTGATGTAGTGTTGGTTTTGGGGCTTCTTGCTGAAAATGTGAGTCCTAACGCACCGGCTCAAAGCTTATTTGAAGAAGCAGTATTTAGTCCGCTTCACGAAGCAGCTTTGCATGGACATGCAGAGATCGTGGAAATCCTTCTGAAAGCAGGAGCTGATCCAAATTATCTCAGTCACCAATGTACACCGCTTGGCTTTGCTTGTGCGTTTTTTCATGTGACGTACAACAGAATTTTTGAAGAAGCGGTAGAACCAACACACTGTCTCTGCGGTTGGTTTAAAAACCATCGCTTGCACGAACTTAACGAGTTGATTAATAGGCTGAAAAGGGTTATTGCGCTTCTTTCAAGTGAAACTGCTCAACCAACAACTGAAGAAGAGCGGAGGTGTAGGCACATTGCTCTTACGGTGCTTCGCTTCATCAATCTTGTATCAGATCAAGATCTTTGTGATAGCCTGGCGAAAGGTCCTCAACAAGAGCCGCCTAGCGATACTGTATCTCACGCCCCAGTGCTTGAATAGACCCATTAGAGATCTCAAAAATGCGATCAACTTTGTGGAGCATGGTTGGTCGGTGAGAGACGATAATAATCGTTTTACTTCCGCGGATTTCTTCGATGGCCAATCGTATGAGTCTTTCAGATTCTTCGTCTAATGCTGATGTTGCTTCATCAAAAATCAATAAATCTGGATTCTTAAGAAGCGCGCGGGCGATAGTGAGTCGTTGTTTTTGTCCGCCTGAGAGGAATGTGCCATTTTCACCAACCACCGTGTCATAACCATGAGGGAGCATTTCAATAAATTCGTGGGCGTGTGCGATTTTGCAAGCGTTAATGATCTCTTCTTTTTGGGCATTTGGGCGTGCGTAGGCTACGTTGCGTAAAACGGTATCATTAAACAAAAATGTTCGTTGCCCCACATAACCGATATGGGTGCGCAAACTTGCAAGCGAAATCTCCGCAATATCAATACCATCAATGAATACTGTTTGTACGGGAGGGGTTATAAAACCGAGTAACAAATCGCACAAGGTGCTTTTGCCTGCTCCCGACTGTCCTACAATGCCGATCGACTCACCTTTGCGGATGGCGAGATTCACATGAGAAAATACTGTAGCATGTTCGTTGTAACTGAAGGATGCGTCCCTGAACTCAATTGAAGAGGCAAAGAAGGGGAGTTCTTTGGTACGATTTTGTGTTGCAGGGTATACGGTATCAAGCACCGCAAAAATGCGTTCTGCAGCTGCAAGACCATACTGAACTTCTGAATAAACATTGATAATTTTTTTGAGCGGTTGATAGGAAAGAATTACGGCAGCAACAAAAGCAGTTAGTTGACCTGCAGTAATGGTTCCATCAAGTACCTGATGTGCAGCAATATAAAAAATAGCGCCACATCCGGTAACTGCGATTGCTTCAACAATTGCTGGTAAAATAGCTTCAATATGTACGTTAAGCATGACCGCGCCAAAGCAGCGTTGGAGAAGGTTTTTAAATCGAGATTGTTCAACTGCCTCGGCATTAAATGCCTTGATTTCGCGGATACCGACAAACGTTTCTTGAAGCATCGAACTTATATGACCAAGTTGCGATTGAATGGCAATAGAGGCATTTTTACGTGCACGGCCCAATTTGGTAATGGTGTAACCGAGTAATGGTCCGACAATGAGCATCGAAAGGCCTAAGGTGAAATTTTGATAAATGGCAAATCCTATTAAGCCGATTGCTTCAAAAAAGCTGCGAACACCATCGCGAATTGCCGCTCCTGCCGCCTGTTGAATCATCTGTACGTCGTTAAGAAAGTGCGACATAAGATGTCCCGTGCTTTTGGATTGATGAAAGCTAGTTGGAAAGTTAATAATTTTAGAAAAAAGATCGTTGCGAATGTCGATGGTGACTTTATTGTTTACCCATTGCATCGAGTAACTTGAGAGGTACATAAAAAGTCCCTTGAGGAGAAAGACGGCAATAAAAATGAGTAAAAAAGGGACAATGAGATGGCTGTAGCGTTTGATAAAAATTTCGTCGATAGTTTGTTTAAGCACATACGTTGGGACGGTGCATACAGCGCCAAAAAGCGATGCGGTAATAAGCGAGAAGACAAGCGCCTTCCAGTAGGGTTTTGTGTATCTCAAAACGCGCCATAGTGGCTTTTCAGAGTCATTGTGTAGTTTCATATGCATTTGTACCTTAAAAGTAGCGGAAAAAACGCCGGATTTTGTGGAGGAAGACACTATAGCAAAAGAAGTATGTTCAACCAATGAAAAGGTGCAAATGCCCGCTAAAATCTTGTTTTGTATGCTCGTTGAGAGCCTGTACGGAAATTGGCAGAATGCCCAAAGTCCGTTCGTGGCGCTTGCGCTTTTCCCCATAAAGAATACTCAATCAACTAGGCCGTATCGACATTTGATTTGAAAATGAGAAAATTAACCACAAGAAACAAAGAAGGAGTTACTTGTGGTTAAACGATACGAGCTTTCGAAAGAGCAATGGGACAAGATAAAAGACATGG